>ERZ857998.42-NODE-42-length-191215-cov-9.187021_pt1 | contig 191215 bp, 171 predicted proteins | sample MGYA00519954_ERZ857998 | MGnify/ENA primary metagenome ERZ857998 (study PRJEB31778, sample SAMEA3449424) | human gut metagenome | biome: human gut; feature: human-associated habitat; material: faeces | place: United Kingdom | collected 2010/2012 ...
TCCGGCACAATGGTGAAATACTGCCACACCGTTTTGTCCAGGCCGGCTTTTGCAAATTCCTCACGCAGAATGGCGTCGCTCTCGCGCAAAGCCTCCAGCCGGTCGCGGGTGATGGCGCCCAGGCAGCGCACGCCCAGGCCCGGGCCGGGGAAGGGCTGGCGCTCCACCATGTTCTCGGGCAGGCCGAGCTCGCGGCCGACAACGCGCACCTCGTCCTTGTAGAGCAGCTTGACGGGCTCGACCAAGTCGAACTGTAGGTCCTCGGGCAAGCCGCCCACGTTATGATGCGCCTTCACGCCGTCCTTGGACTCGAGGATGTCGGGGTAGATGGTGCCCTGGGCGAGGAAGTCGACCTCGTCGCCGACCTTGCGCGCCTCCTCCTCGAACACGCGGATGAACTCCGCGCCGATGATCTTGCGCTTTGTCTCGGGCTCGTCGACGCCGGCCAGCAAGTCAAGGAAACGGTCCGTGGCGTCCACGTAGACGAGGTTAGCGTCCATCTGGTTCTGGAACACGTCCACCACCTGCTCGGACTCGCCCTTGCGCATGAGGCCGTGATTCACGTGCACGCAGATGAGGTTCTTGCCGATGGCCTTGATGAGCAACGCCGCCACGACAGAGCTATCGACGCCACCGGAAAGAGCCAGCAGCACCTTGCGGTCGCCGACCTGCTCGCGTATGGCCTGTACCTGCTCGTCGATGAATGCCTGGGCGAGCTCGGGAGTATTGATGCGTGCCATGGAATCGGGGCGGACGTTCGGGTCCATGCGGGCCTCCTTGCGATCGGGTGAAGCTGGTCATGTTTGCGAAAACGATTATAGCGAAAGCGCCGTTGCGGTTTTGGCAACAGCGGCACGTTTACCGCACCAGGCCAAGGACCCGGACGCCATTATCATCGAGATATCGAAGGATAGGGTTTGAGGGAAAGGACGAGACCATGAGCAACGACCTCGTAGTTCTCATCGTCATGATCGTGCTGCTGGTTGGTGGCGGACTGCTGCTCAACTTCCAGATTCGCCGCACCGAGCGCAAGGACAAGCTCGAGCAGGCCGCGAATGAGAATGCCGTGAAGTCCACGGGCGCCGCGACAAAGCAGAAGAACGCAGCCTAGCGGTCGACGACACAAGAGACCCAAGCGAAGAGGAGTCCCATTCGTGGGCTCCTCTTCGCTATGTGGCGTTTCCGGACGATTGCGGTCCCGTCCCCTTGTTATCATGAGATCGCGAACGAGAGGTCGAGCCGATCCGGGTGATGAGATGAATTTCGAGTATCTTGACGAGTTTGTCCACTTGGCACGCAGCCTGAGCTTCCGGCGCACCGCGGAGCACTTCTTCGTGAGCCGCTCGGTCATCAGCCGTCACATGGCCGCGCTCGAGGAATCGCTCGGCGCGCTCCTCTTCGTGCGCGACACGCACGGCGTCGAGCTGACAGATGCCGGTGAAGTCTTCCTGCAGGAGGCCCGTTCCCTGTTGCGTGGATGGGAGCTCGCGCAAGAGCGCGTCAGGTCCGTCTCCGGCACCGGTGACAAACTCGTGCGCATCGGCTACCTGCGTAACGGCGCGCGACCCTTCCTCGTACGGTTCGTGAACTCCATGGCCAAGGAGCATCCCAGCATCCGGTTATCGCTCCTGTGCATGAAGTACGGCGAGCTGCGTCAGGCGTTGGAGGAGCACGGCGTCGATGTGGCAATCGGCATGAACGTGGACAGCTCCATCTCGTCCGATTACCGGTCCACCCCCATCTATCGCGACCACTTCGTCATCGCATGCAATCGCGCGAATCCCTTGGCGTCCATGGCCAGTGGTATCACCGTCGACGACCTGCGCGACCAGAGGCTCCTCATTCCCGACAGCTACATGTCCTCGGGTCTCGCCGAGGGCATTCGGCCGTTCGTGGACGACGAGACCCTTGCCGAGGCCGAAGAGCTCTACATGGACATGGACCTGCTCTACCTGAAGCTCCGCACCGAGAACTGCGTCGCGTTCGTCTCGGACATGAACGCCTCGATGTTCGACGGGACGCTTTCGATCCTTCCCATACGTGACATGGACTTCTGCTTCGACATCAGCGCCTTCTACCACGACGAGTTCACGGGTGACGTCTACGAGGCATGCCGTAGAACATTCGAGGATTGCCGTCGCGCGTTGGCAGACGAGGTCGACGTGTCACTGCATTGGGCACAGGAGTAATCCAGACAGGTTCCTGGCGCTCTCGTTCGATGCGCGCAGGACTATGAGGCAAAACCGGCAGCCGCGAGGTCCTGGGAGATGAGCCAACGCAGATAATCGGAGCGCTTGAGCCCAAGCTCGCTGGCACGCCTGTCCATGGCGCTGACATGTTGCTCGGTATCCTTGAAGGTCACGACTTGCAAGGGTTCGCCGAACTTCAGGGGACGACCATATGTGACTTCGCCAACGGGCTCGCCGGGAAGCTCTCCACGCTCCCATGCTGCCGACCACTCCTCGACTTGCGCTTGTGAGATACCGAAGCGCTCCTCGATTTCCTCTGCCGTCATCATCACGACTACCTCCTTTTCAGGCCCAATTCCTTCATCACTTTCTCCGAAGGCGGAGCCATGGCATGAAAGATCAAGAGCACATCCCCGAGATCTTTTACGACAAGCTGAATCAACATTCCATCTGCTGTCGCGCTTACGGCAACGATCTCATCTTCACGCGGTGCCGTCCTGCGTTGCTTCGCGATAAAGTGTTCCCACGCATACAGGATGTCCGACTTGGGAATCCCGTGCTTCAGGGCGTGAGGATGCACCACTACCTCAAACATGGTTTGCCCTATTTCGTATTACGTAATTATACGGGATGAAACACGTGCGCACAATGACCTCCTGACCTTCGAATGGCTGTCCTTCTCGTCGAAGTTAGGAGGCTTCCAACCGGAACATTTGTTCGATTATAGCATGTGATTCAAGCGAGTCTGTGTCTTATTTGGATGTAAGCCAATACGTGCGTCGCATGCATGCATCCCCCTACTCCCACACCGCGCAAAGAAGAAGGAGCCGCCGTAATGGCGACCCCTTCAGTCGAGATGACAACGACGCGATTCGGCGATCGCTTCAGTCGAAAACCCCGTGCTATTCGCTGAAGCCCGTGAACGACAGCATGAGGCCGCCGCACGTGTTGTTGTTGTCGGATTCGAATCCGTATTCACCGAAGGTGAACTCCATGATGTAGGGCACGTCGCCGGCGATCTTGGCAACGGCGTCGGCCACCTCGCCGATGCGCGCGTCGATACCGGCGCGACGACCGCCGCAATGCACCAGGTGGAAGGCGGCGGGCTTGCCGGGCATGACGTCGATGAGGGCCTCGAGCGTGTCAGGCACCGACGCGATCAGCTCGTCGACCGTGGCCTCCATGCGGATGACGCAGGTCTTTTCGGCCAGGTTATTGCCCACGTTGATCGTGAAGTCGTCATTGCCATTCATGGGATGGCGGATGGCGACCAGGTCACCCAGACGGTCCTTGACACCGAGCGGCGAGGTGATCGAGTAGGCCAGCAGGTTGCCACCGGCGATGTCGTCGTCGGAGCAGCCGGTCCACTCCTGGTACTTCTTGGCGGCGGGCACGCCGTCGATCTCGGCGATGGTGCGCAGGCCGTTGACCTTCGTGATGACGCCGAAGTCATCCGTCTCGTGATAGGCGCCGGTGAACATGTTGGTCATAGCCGGGGCATCCCAGAAGAGCGCGATGACGCAGCCGTCGCCGAAGCTCTCGTCGGTATCGTAGAGCTTCCACTCGCCGGCGATGGAGTTGTCTGCGGCGGAACCACCGAAGAAGGGCACACGCCCGATGACAGAGGAAATGCCCTTGAGGTAGAGCTCCTCCTCCGCAGGAGAGGCGGCCATGTAGAAGAAGTCGGGGGCGACGTCCTTGCCCGCGGCATCAAGCGCGGCCTCGGCCATGATGAGGCCGGCCTCGAAGGGATCGTCATTTTGCGCGCGATCTGCCGCGGCGATGCCGACGGCCATCTCCGGACTCGAGAGCACCATCACGCCCACGAACGGCTCGTCACCGCCCACGTAGCCGCCATCGGAGACGATGACGCCGGTGAAGGAGGTGTTGCCCAGAACCGGTACGCCGGGAATCGCCTCCTTGACACCGTCAACGACTGCCGTGACGTTGTAGTCGCAGCTGCAGTAGACGAATGCCACCTTGGGGGCGTCCAGCCCCTCGACCGCCTGTGCGGCGGCTTCCTTGCCCGCATCGAATGCCGACGCGCCCGTGCTGTACCCTGTGTTGGCTTTGAACATCTTGACCTCCTGATCGAAAACGTTACATGAAACACATTCGTCTATTTTAATACGCGCAACCTCGGGAAAGGCCGTAATTCTTCTAGCTCCAGAATAACTACAGGCGGAGATAGCGAATCAGACGGGATACTCGCCGGTGAAGCAAGCCTCGCAGAAGGAGGGATGGCGCGCGCCGGAAACCGCCTCGCGCAAGCCGTCAAGGGAGAGAAACGCGAGCGAATCCGATCCGATCCACTCGTTCATCTGCGAAAGATCCATCCCCGCCGCGATGAGCTGCTCACGTGTGGCCGTGTCGATGCCGTAAAAGCACGGCCACAGCACCTCCGGGCTCGTGATGCGCAGGTGCACCTCGACGGCTCCCGCATCGCGCAGCATCGCCACGAGCTTGCGCGAGGTGCTGCCACGCACGATGGAGTCATCGATGACGACGAGCCGCTTTCCCGCGATCACATCGGGTAGCGGATTGAGCTTGAGCCTGATGCCGAGCTGACGCATCTCGTCGGTAGGCTGGATGAAGGTACGGCCCACGTAGCGGTTCTTCACGATGCCGTCGGTGTACTCGATGCCGCTTTCGGCAGCGTAGCCGAGAGCCGCCGGGACACCGGAATCGGGAACGCCGAGCGCGAGGTCAGCCTCCACGGGGTTCTCGCGGGCGAGGATGCGACCGGTATCGCGTCGTGCCTGGTAGACGCTCTGGCCGTCTATCACGCTATCGGGCCGGGCGAAATACACGTACTCGAAGACGCACGAGGCGCGTCTGGCGGGCTCGACGGCCGTAAACGAACGCAGCCCCTCGTCGTTGACGCGCACAACCTCGCCCGGCTCGACGTCACGCACGTAGGTGGCGCCAACGATGTCCAGACCACAAGTCTCTGACGAGATGACCCAGCCGGCGTCGTCGGGCAGCTTGCCAATGCACAGCGGGCGGATGCCGTGGGGATCGCGAAACGCATAGAGGCCGTCGGCCGTGCACAGCACCATGGCATAGGCCCCCTCCATGAGCTCCATGGCGTGGCGTATGCCCTCGCGCAGGTGGTTGGTGCGCTCCGTGTACATGCCGATGAGCTTGGCGGCGACCTCGGAGTCGGTCGACGAGTACAACCGGGCGCCGTCGGCTATGAGCCGCGCGCGCAGCTTGTTGGTGTTGGTGAGCGTGCCGTTATGAGCGAGGGCGAGCAGCACCTCACCCATGGCCGACATGTGCGGCTGGGCCGCTTCCCACGAGGCCTTCGATCCGCTCGTGGAATACCGCACGTGACCGATGGCGACGTCGCCGACGAGGGCGTTGAGTGAGTCGTCATCGAACACCTGGGTCACAAGCCCCAGGTCCTTGGAGACGTTGACCGTCTCGCCATCTCCCACGGCGATGCCGGCGCTTTCCTGCCCCCGGTGCTGCAGCGCCTGCAATCCGAAGCCCGTCATGCGGGCGACGTCCTTGCCCGGTGCGTAGATTCCGAATACGCCGCATTCCTCGTGCATCGCCGAACTCATCTCCCCGTCGCGTTTTCCAAGTTGACGACGGGACTATACACGAGTCGTGTTTCGCCTTCGTTTCAGGCGGGAAAGCGAAGACAAGGCACCTTCGCGGAACTAGGACGCCACAGCTAGAAACCACCTTGGCTCGCGCGTGGGGGAACGAGCGTCGTGGGCTTGTCCTTGGCCCATTTCCACGAACGGAACTCCTTCGATCCGGTCATGATGTTGTGATCCTTGTAGTTCTCCGACCACATGAGGCAAAAATCGCGCAACTCGATGAGCAGATCTTCGAGCGTACCCTCGTACTCGTCCTCGATGTAGGCCTTGAAGACGCTGTAGGTGTGACTCTTGTCACGCACGCGTTCCTTGACGAAGCGAATCGTCAGCCACATGCGGATTCCCGCATTGAGACGCTCGGATCCGGGATCGTCGCCGAACATCATCTCGATGGGCTTCCAGTATTCCTCGTACAGGCGCTCCTGGTCCTTTCGATCCTCGGCGATGAGCAGGTAGTTGCGAACCAGATCGCCCACGGTCAGGGGCGTTCCACGCGAATTGAGGGATTCGAATATCAGCTGGGGGTTGTCCTCTCCGGTCAGGTTCGCCGAAATCAGGAGAAGCTGCTGCAAACCGGCCCAGAGATCCTCCGCCCGAAAACCATCCTCCTCGGTCTTCTCGCAGAAGAACGCGAAGTTGTCCACAACGCGTTCCGAAACAAGCTCGGGCATCGGCGCGTCATCCAGGATCGCGAAGAGCGTCTTGCGGTCGGTGCGGGAGAGCACGAGTTTGTGCTCGTCACCCACGAAGAGCAGGTTGTCGCGCACGAAATCGGCATCGATGTGTCCGATGACCGTTCCCGTCTTGCGCAAGCGGCGCTCGAACGCGGCAAGAAGCAGGGTGAGCGTGGCCGTTCGCTGCTGGCCGTCGATGACGGACAGGCGCGTGACCCCGTCAGAGTCATCCGAGTCGACCGAGTAGAGCAGGGTACCCATGAAGTGCGTGTTGGACGTCCTGCCGGCGCGAAGAATGTCGCCCCAGAGCTCGTCGCATTGGTCCTTGCTCCACGAATACACGCGCTGGAACACGGGGATCGTATACTGCGTGTTCCTGGAGCCCAAGACGTCCAGGAACATTCTCTGTTCGGTAAGCAAATCGGCCTCCCAAGATGCGATTGCATGGCTGGCATCGCATTGTACTCGTGAGACGCATCCATATCGAGTGCGTCGCAGACGAAGAGGGGCATGCCTCCCGAACTCGAGAGCCTGTCATGCGCGAGAATGGGAAGCGCCCGTTAGCGATCGAGGAAACCGGCGTCGCGAATCTCGCGCAGGCGCGCCTCGATTTCGCGCAGGCTCGCGTCCGACAAGCCGCGGGCGTTCGCCGGCGTGGTCGCGTGGATGTCCGAGGACTCCCGGTAGCGCTTCATCATTCCCGAGAACAGCTCCTTGTTCGTCGGGGGCGTGCAGATGACCGCGTTTGCCCCCGCCTCGACCGTCGCGCGAATGCTCTCCTCGCTCGACCCGCCCGTGGCGATGAGGGGCACGTCGGGAAACTCCTCCCTGATGTCGGCGACCACCTGGGCCGTCGCGGCGCCAGCGGCGACGTTGAGGATGGAGGCACCGGCGGCGATTCGATTGGCGACCACGTCCCTATCGGCATCGACGACTGTCACGATCACCGGAATGTCGATGACGCGGCTCACCATCTCGAGCGTGGTGTAGCTCGCCGGAGCATTGAGCACGACGCCATACGCGCCATCGGCCTCGGCGTCTTGCGCGAGCGCGGCCGAGCGCGGGCCGGCCGTCGTCCCTCCCCCGACCCCGGCGAAGACGGGAATCGCGGAGGCCTCCATGATGGCCTTGGAGATGATCTGCTGTGGTGTGAAGGGATATACGGCGAATACCGCGTCGGCGTCGCAGTTGCGGATGATTGCGATGTCGGTCGTGTAGACGATCGATCGGATGGTGCGCCCGAGCACGCGTATGCCACTTGCCTCCTGCGCGGCCTCGGGAAGGCGCACGCTATGAGCGCGCAGGTTGCCCGTGAGCTCGGGCGTGCGTAAAACCCGCGGCGTGACGGTCATGCTTGCTGCTTCATCGCTTTCGGTCATGGCGTATCCCTCCGTATGGTCCAATTGCTATGCAAGTCTATGGTGTCGCCACGTCAAAGACAATACGTGTATGGGAATGTGAGAATATTGTCACATTCGACATCGGGATGCGACATGTCGACTACGTGCGACAGGGGAATCGAATATGGACCATTCCTATTGCGAATGCACGGTCATGGGCACTCCCCCGGCCACGAGAACGTGAAATAATGTCCATATGCCCGATGGGTGGAACCTCGCCCGCATACCCTATGTCAGGACAGGAAGTGCGACCATGAAGTATGGCGTTTTGCTCATAGAGACGGGCGTTCCCGAAGACGATTCACCCGAGGCGCTGCGCCATTACGTTGACGTCGTCCTGGGAACCGGTCTCTACGCCGACAAGCTCGGATTCGTGCAATCGCGCCTGTTCAGGCACGTGACGATTCCCGCAAAGAGACGTGACTGGCGCCGATACTTCTATGGCGATGGCACCGACGTGGCCAGCACGTACCTCAGGCATGCGAAGTCGCTGCGCGACAAGCTTGCCGGCAGGCTCGCTGAAGCGACACGCAGGCAGGGCATCGTGACAGTGGGCATGCGATGCGGCTCGCCGTCGCTCGACGAGGCGGCAAACACGCTCATGCAGGAGGGTTGCAGCACGATCGTGTTGCTTCCGCTCTACCCCCTGCGTTTCCCGCCGATGACGGTCCCCGCCCTCGACGAGGCCCGCGCCGCGATCGAGCGCGTCGGCAAGGGGGCCTGGACACCGCAAGTCATCGAAATCGACTCCTTCTGCCGCACGCCGGGATTCGCCCAGACCCTTGCAACGCGCATCGGACGCGATTGGAAACCGCGCAACGTCTCGCGCCTGCTTATTCTCATGCCCTCGGAGCCACGATCGCTTGCTCGTGATGATGGCACATACGGCGAGCAGGTCGAATGGCTCAGGGATCGGCTCTGCAAATCCCTGAAGCTCGGAGGCGACCATGTCCACGTCGCCTTCGTGGGCGATCATGACAATTCCGAATGGCTCGGCCCCTTTGCCGAGAAGACCCTTCTGGGCTGGGCTGCCGGCGTTCGCGACGTACGCGCCGTATGCCCTGCTTTTTGCAGCGCAGACGCGCTCGGCTCCCATGATGCAGGAAGCCGTCTCAAGGCGTTCTTCGAGGCAAACGTGGCGGGAAAGCCGCCTACATACGAGTTCGTGCCGCCGCTAGGAGACGATGACGAACTCGCAGACATCCTCTGCAACACCATCGTGAAGAAGCTCTAGGGCGCAACGGGGTTACTGCCTACCGGCAAGCATCAGAGGAAGAACAGCAGGCTGTCGACGACGAAGACCGGTATGAGGAAGGCGAGCGCCCAGCCGATGTAGCCGAAGAAGCTCGGCATCTTTACGCCGGCTCCCTCGGCGATGCTCTTGACCATGAAGTTGGGGGCGTTGCCGATGTAGGTGACCGCGCCCATGAAGACGGCGCCGGCAGAGATGGCCAGCAATATCGAGGGATCGACCGTGCCGATCGTGGTGACGACGGCGCCGGCCGCGTCGGTGCCCAGCGCCCCGGCCGTCGTGAGGAAGACCACGTAGGTCGGCGAGTTGTCGAGGAACGAGGAGAGCGCGCCGGTGGCCCAGAAGAAGCCGAGCGGCGAGTCGAGCCCGAGGCTGCCGCCGTGGGCGCGAAGTATCGCGAGCGCCGGGATCATCGTGACGAAGATGCCGATGAACAGCCTCGCGACCTCGGCGATGGGCGCCCACTCGAAGTTGTTGCGCGAGCGGTCGTCGGTCGAGGTCGTGAGCCATGACAGAATCATCGCCAGGCAGATGAGCGAGATCTGGGCGACGTACTCGAGGCCTATGTGCGCGCCGAAGACGTCGACGCCGAAGGTCCTTCCCGTCTCGGCGTCGACGAACGCCCCGAGCTGCGGGATGAGCCCGTTGAGGATGACGCCGACGATAATGATGAGCAGGAAGAAGAGGTTATGCCAGCCCTGCAGGTGGATGGGCACGCGGTCGTCGGCGCGGGTGAGCAATTCGAGCTGACGGTAGTTCTCGCGGCCTTCCTTGCGCATGAAGTGACGGTCCACGGCGACGAACAGCCCGACGAGCAGGACGACGTTGGCGAGCAGCAGCGGCCAGATGTGCTCAAGCGTCCAGAAGAACGGCACGCCGCGCAGGTAGCCGAGGAACAGCGGCGGGTCGCCCAGCGGCGTGAGGCAGCCGCCGGCGTTGGCGACCAGGAAGATGAAGAAGATGACGACGTGGGCGCGGTGCCTGCGCCAGAGGTTCGCGCGCAGCAGCGGGCGTATGAGCAGCATGGCCGCGCCGGTGGTGCCCACCCAGCTCGCAAGAAAGCTGCCGATGAGCAGGATGACGACGTTGTTCCTCGTCGTGCCGGCGATGGTGCCGCCTATGTGTATGCCGCCGGCCACGACGTAGAGGCCCATGAGCAAGACGATGAAGGGCACGTAGTCGCCGATGACGACCTCGGCGAGCTGCTCTGCCGTGGCCTCGGCTCCGTAGGCGAACAAAAACGGCACGAGGAAGAGCAGCGCCCACGCGAGCGAGACGAGCAGCTGGTGTTTCTCCCACCACTCGGCCTTCACGAGCGGGAAGACGGCGATGGACAGCAGCATGCCCGCGAAGGGGATGATGCTCCATATGGGAAGTGTTTGGCCAAGTTCCATAGGATATTCCAGAGCGCTTTAGTACAATCGAGTGTTAACTATACCATTGAGCTTGCAGCCCAAAGGAAAAATTGCATGTCAAATTATTCGAATTTGTCATACCGAAAGGATGATTTATGGTAAGGCTCACTGCAAAAGGCGTATATCTCGTCGATGGAACGCAGCTCGTCACGGAAGACGAGGCGCAACGTCTGGATCAGATGGGCGTCACGCCAACAGAGCGCGAGCATGCGCGCGAGGGCACGATCGCGCATTCCATCCTCGCAGCGCACACCGTCACGGATGACCTCGAGCACCTCCGAATCAAATTCGACGCGATGGCAAGCCACGACATCACCTACGTTGGCATCATCCAGACCGCGCGCGCGTCTGGTATGGAACGCTTTCCCCTGCCCTACGTGCTCACCTGCTGCCATAACTCGCTGTGCGCCGTGGGCGGCACGATCAACGACGACGATCACTTCTTCGGGCTCTCGGCGGCCAAGAAGTACGGTGGCATATACGTACCGCCCCACATCGCCGTCATCCACCAGTTCATGCGCGAGAACTTCGCCGGTTGCGGCAAGATGATCCTCGGCAGCGATTCCCATACCCGCTACGGCGCACTCGGCACGATGGCCATCGGCGAGGGCGGCGGCGAACTCGACAAGCAGCTGCTCGGCGACACCTACGACATCGCCTATCCCGATGTCGTCGCGATCTACCTCAAGGGCGCACCCCAGCTCGGTGTCGGCCCCATGGACGTGGCGCTCGCCATCGTGAGCGCCGTCTACAAGTCCGGATTCGTGAAGAACAAGGTCATGGAATTCGTCGGCCCCGGCATCGCGTCGCTTCCCACCGACTACCGCAACGGCATCGACGTCATGACGACCGAAACGACCTGCCTGAGCAGCGTCTGGCAGACCGATGGTGACACGAAGTCGTGGCTCGACCTGCACAAGCGTGCTGACGACTACCGCGAGCTCAAGCCTGCACGCGTCGCCTACTACGATGCGCTCGTCGAGGTCGACCTCTCCGCGATCAAGCCCATGATCGCGCTGCCCTTCCATCCTTCTAACGCCTACACGATCGACGCGCTCTACGAGAACCTCGAGGACATCCTGCGCGAGACGGAACTCGCCGCCGAGAAGGTCGCCGAGGGACGTGCGCACTTCAGCCTGCTCGACAAGGTGACGAGCGACGGCAAGCTTGTCTGCCAGCAAGGCGTCATCGCCGGATGCGCCGGCGGCACCTACAGCAACATCGTCGAAGCGGCTCATGCGCTCAAGGACGCTTCGACTGGCTATGACGAGTTCTACCTTTCGGTCTATCCCTCTTCGCAGCCGGTCTTCGTCGACCTCGACCGCAAGGGGCTGCTCGCCGACCTCATGGATGCCGGCGCCATCGTGCGCACGGCGTTTTGCGGGCCGTGCTTCGGGGCGGGCGACACTCCCGCCCACAACGCGCTTTCCATACGCCATGCGACGCGCAACTTCCCCAACCGCGAGGGCTCCAAGCCGCAAAACGGCCAGATGGCCGCAGTCGCCCTCATGGACGCACGATCGATCGCGGCAACGGCAGTAAATGGCGGCAAGCTCACGAGCGCGACCGAGCTCGACTGCTGGGGCGACATCCCCGCCTACAATTATGACGACCGCGCCTATCAATCTCGCGTGTACTGGGGATTCGGCAAAGCCAATGATGAGCAGGAGCTGCGCTACGGCCCCAACATCAAGGACTGGCCTGAGCAAGAGCCGCTTGCCGACAACATCCTGCTGCGCATCGTCTCCAAGATCGAGGACGAGGTCACGACGACCGATGAGCTCATCCCGAGCGGCGAGACCTCCTCGTATCGCTCCAACCCCCTGGGACTTGCCGAGTTCACGCTCTCGCGCCGCGACCCCGACTACGTGCGCCGCGCCAAGCAGGTGCGCGACTTCGAGCAGGCGCGCCTGGCCGGCGAGCTTCCCGACGAGCTCGATGACGTCTACGAGGCCATCCACGGCATCACGGGCTTCGAGGACGTCGATGCGGGCAGCATCGAGATCGGCTCGACCATCTACGCGCGCAAGCCGGGTGACGGCTCGGCACGCGAGCAGGCGGCGAGTTGCCAGCGCGTGCTCGGAGCGCTAGCCAACATCGTCGAGGAATACGCCACCAAACGATATCGCAGCAACTGCATGAACTGGGGCATGCTCCCCTTCCAGTACGCCGGCGATGTCGAGCTTCTCAACGTAGGTGACTGGGTATTCGTGCCGGGCATACGCGACGCGCTCGATGGCGAGCTCTCCCATATTCGCGCCTTCGTCATCGGCGATGCGGGCGCGCGCGAGATCGAGCTGTCGATCGCGGACATGACGAACGAGGAGCGCGCCATCGTAAAGGCGGGATGCCTCATCAACTACAACAGGGAGAAATGAAGGTTAAGGTCCTGTTTCGGATGACGCGACACGCATACAGACGGGCTCGTTTGCTATAGAATCGAAAGCTACCGAACATACGGTGGACGAAGATGGAGATGATTGACGTGACGGAAAAGAAGGAACTGAACTGGAACGAGCTGGGTTTCGCCTACATGGAGACGGATTTCAGCTTCGTGTGCGATTACAAGGACGGCGCGTGGGGAGCCGGTGAGCTCACGCCCGACCACACGGTCACCCTGAGCGAGTGCGCGGGCATCCTGCACTATTGCCAGGAGTGCTTCGAGGGCCTCAAGGCCTACACCACCGAGGACGGATCGATCGTCTGCTTCAGGCCCGAGCTCAACGCCGAGCGCATGTACGACACGGCCGAGCGCCTCTGCATGCCGCCGTTTCCCAAGGATCGCTTTGTCGAGGCGGTCAAGGAGGTCGTCAGGGCCAACGAAGCCTGGGTTCCGCCCTTCGGCAGCGGCGCCACGCTCTACATCCGTCCCGTGCTCTTTGCCACGGGCAAGGTCATCGGCGTCAAGCCCGCCGACGAATACCAGTTCCGCATCTTCGTCACCCCCGTTGGACCGTATTACAAGGGCGGTGCCGTGCCCATCCACATCTGCGTGAGCGAGTACGACCGCGCGGCACCGCGCGGCACGGGCAACGTCAAGGCCGGCCTCAACTACGCGATGAGCCTCCAGGCCAACGTCGAGGCACACGCAAACGGTTTTGCCGAGAACCTCTACCTCGACTCGCAGTCACGCACCTATGTCGAGGAGGCAGGCGGTGCCAACATCATCTTCGTCGACAAGGAGGGCACGCTCGTGGTGCCCGTGAGCCACACGGACTCCATCCTCCCCTCCATCACGCGCCGCTCGCTCGTGACCGTCGCCGCCGACATGCTGGACATGAAGGTCGACGAGCGACCGGTCAAGATCAGCGAGGTCATGAACGGCGACTTCGTCGAGGCCGGCCTTTGCGGTACGGCGGCGGTCATCAGTCCCGTGGGCAAGATCACCTACGATGACGAGACCGTCGAGCTTTCCGGCATGGAGAAGCCCGGTCCCGTCATGACCAAGCTTCGCGAGACCCTCACCGGCATCCAAAGCGGCGAAATCGAAGGTCCCGAAGGCTGGGTCGTCCAGATAGACTAATGAGACAGTTGCTCTGAGCAAGTGTCTCAGCACATTATCCGCAGGTACCCGTCGTAAATGAGACAGTTGCTCAGAGCAACTGTCTCATTTTTTCGCGCCGAGTATGTCAGAGGATCTGACCCTCTGGCACAGCGTCTTATTCGTCGTCGCGTCTGAGGGGCTTCTTCGAGCGCGCCTCGTATTCGGCCTGCGAGAGTGGGGAGACGAGGAAGTCATCGTTAAGCATGCGCAGAAAGTCGTTCACCTCGCGATTGGTGGTGAGCATGATCTTGCCATCCTCGTTGAACTTGAGCTTGCGACTGTAGTACGCGATGCGGTTGACACGGTATTCGAGTTCCTCGGGGTCAAGCTCGGCAACGGCCGTGCCCTCGCGTTGCATCTTGAGCAGCTTGTTGGCGACGCCCCTGCTCGCTTCGATACGCTCGTCGAGCTTCTCGAAGTCGGCGACGATGCCGTCGAGCGTGTCGGCGTAGTCCTTGGCGCGTTGGCTCACGAGCTTGTTGAACTTGAAGAGGATCTCGAGGGCGCGCAGGTTGCGGAACAAGACCTTGTCACCGAAAAGAGCGAAATCGAAGGTGGTTCCCACGCGAAGGGAGCGGCTCGCAAAGGCATCGGGCTCGGCATGCGCACCGTCGAAGAGAAGGTAGCTCGACTTCTGCTGAATCCACATGCGTTGCGTGCGCTGGAATGCGACCACGCACTGCGAGGCGTCATCGCCGCCGGTCACGTATTTGAAAAGCAGGCCGCGAACCTGGGCGACATCTTCGGCAACGAGCGTGCGGGCAGGAGCGCCGTCAATCACGCGGCCATCGACCGCCTTGAGAAAGTGCGTGAAACGCATCGCATCGGCGTCCTCCTCCACGTCGTCTTCCTCGGTTCCGCGTGCCATGCGCACGCGCGTCAGGTCGTCATCGAACATCGACCGCGGCGCAACGCCGATGCACGGCTTATCGCCGAACAGCTCCTCTATGGGCGCATAGACGACTCCCTCGAGATTGTCCTCGCTGCGCACCTCCTTGTACCCGAAGTCGAGGAAGGCGTGGTCGAAGAGCCGCTCGTTGAGCAGGCGCGCCGCATCAGATTCGGCGCCACGTTCGTGAACGAGGCATATCTCGAAGGGCGTCATGGGGTCCTCGGTCTCGACGACGGCGTAGGTGGCGACGTTGGCATGCAAGTTGGCATCAGCCTGCTCGAGCGCACTCAAAAACGCGACCTTGTCGTTCTTGTACTCTGCGATCATCGACCTTCCCTTCGAGACGATTGTCATTGCGAGCGGGTATTGTAGCTCATGCGGGCGACATTGTCGGGTATCATGCAGCAAGACAATATGGCTACCACGAGGAAACGCACCATGAATACCGACGCCCTTGCAAACCGACTCGAAATCGCAATTGACGCCGAGCGTCTGCTCAAAGGCGAACCCATGAGCGCACACACCACCTTCAAGGTGGGCGGTCCGGCCGATTTCTTCGCATCCATCGCATCGGTCGACGAGCTCGTCGCCGTACTCGACGCATGCAGACTGGCGAACGCTCCCTGGCACGTCATCGGGTGCGGCAGCGACTTGCTCGTCGCAGACGAGGGGATCGAGGGCGTGTGCATCTGCCTGGGCGAGCATTTCGCGGACATCCGCGTCAACGGCACGCGCGTCATCGCGCAGGCCGGTGCCACCAACGAGCAGGTCGCCGAGGCGGCTTGCGAAGCCGGTCTCTCCGGCTACGAGTTCGCCAGCGGCATTCCCGGTTCCATCGGCGGGGCGGCCATCATGAACGCCGGCGCATACGACGGCGAGTTCGCGCACGTCTGCGTCGAGGTGACCTGCCTGACACCGGCCGGAGAGGTCATCACCGTGCCCGCGAGCGAGGCTGATTGGCGCTACCGGCACTCCATGATGTCCGATGAGGGTTACATCGTCCTCGATGCCACGCTCCAGCTCGTCCCCTGGGATACGTCCCAGATTCGCGCGCGCATGGACGAGCTTGCCGAACGACGGGCCGCCAAGCAACCCCTCGAACTAGGCAGCGCCGGATCGACCTTCAAGCGCCCCCTCGGCCACTATGCCGGCAAGCTCATCGACGACGCGGGCATGCGTGGCCACACCTGCGGTGGCGCACAGGTCTCCACCAAGCACTGCGGGTTCGTCGTCAACATGGGAACGGCAAGCGCCCGTGATGTGCGCCAGGTCATCTCAGACGTGCAGGATGCCGTCTTCGCCGATTCGGGTGTCGTGCTCGAACCGGAAGTCCGCATGTGGGGCTTTGACGACTAGAGTTCTCGTGTCTGATACAACGCGCCATCCACGAAACCGAGCTTGCGGTAGTAATCGCGCGTTCCGACCGAGCTGATGACGTTGATACGCCCGAAACCGGCCTCGCGCGCGAGCTCGCAGGCACGCTCGACGAGCCTTCTGCCAAGTCCGAGGTGCTGCGCGCTTCCGTCGCTGCGGTGCAGGTTCGCGACCTGTCCATAGACGTGCACCTCGCGAATCATCGCGCACCCGAGCTCGTCGGGAAGCTCTATCGCATGCGCGAGCAGGTAGTCCTCATGCGGCAACGACAGGCGCAGGAAGCCGGCGATCTTTCCCTCGGGTGTAATCCACTGCAAGAAGCGCTCGCTCGTGTTCGTGGTCTCGTAGGCAACCGTGTCGAGCACGAGAGATGAGACGTCGATCTCTTCGCCCGCGATCTCGCGAAAGCGAATCTCGCGCACGTCACCGGCCTTCAAGGTGTCGCTTGCCTCGACGAGCTGGCGCAGGTTCGTCTTCTTGCTGCCGGCCATGATATCGACGGCGGAGATGTCACGAATCATGCGCGAGACGCGCGTGAACGGAGGCGTCACAAGCACATCGCGCGCTAGTAGCTCGACGAGCTCTTCTTCCGCATAGGGACGCCACTCCCCCGTCTCGTATCGCCTGACAAGCCCCGTACCCTCGACGAGGACACACGGATAGAGCTTGACCTCATCAGGTTGGAAGGCCGCCTCGCTCACAAATCGCGCGTAATCGGCCTCATCGCCGGCAATATCGGATCCGTAGAGATTCACCATGAAATGCGTGTGAATCTTGAAGCCGAAGATGCGCAGGAGCTCGAAGGCCCGACGCAGGTCGCTTTCTCCTGTATGTCGCCCGTTAAGCTCGAGCACCTCAGGGCGCAAGCTCTGCACGCCAATCTGTACCTTCGTGCACCCAAGCGCTCGCAGATGTTCGAGCGTCGGCGCATCGAGCGTCTCGGGGCGCGTCTCGACGACCAGCCCGACGACACGATGCGCGGCCTTCTCGTTGACGCGCTGATGTTTGGCAAGCTCGGTCATGCTCGCCGTCTGCCACAAGGCGGCATCCTCCCAGGCACTTCCCGAACCATAGAACTGTCGTACGGCACTGTTGAAATCGAGCACGCCGTCATTGACCGCAGCCTGAACATCGCGCGTTTGCTTGGCGAGCACCTCGTCACGTCCGTCGATGCCCGCCTCCCGGTAGTGCGCCTTGCGCTCCTTGAGAGCGTCGGTTTCGACGGGCGCCTCGTTAAGGGCGCGGAACAACTCGTTCACGAACCATACTTGGTAGCCGGTCGGATAATCGCTCCACGAGCCACCGAGGATGATAAGCTCGACCTTGTCACAGACATGCCCCATCTGCTCGAGGGCTCGTAAGCGCGAAGCAACCTGCAGATAGGGGTCAAAGTAGTTACGTTCTGCCCGTTGGCAGGCGGGTTCGCGATGCAAGTAGCTCTTGGGCATGCGCACGTCATTGGGACAATACAGGCAATTGCCCGAGCAAACAGCGGGTTTGGTGATGACCGTGATGGTGGCGACACCGCTTGCGGTACGACGAGGCTTCATACGAAGCGTGGCGAAGAGCCGGCGTTCGAGCTCGTCGTCGATGTCGAGCGCCTCCCAGGCAGCCGGATCTTCCTCCTTGAGCCTGAGATAATACGGGAGCACGCGCTTCTTGGAATAGGCGCGCTCGCGCGTCGCCGCACGCTTGTTATGGCGGTTGAGGATCTGACCGAGCTCGATGGCATCGAGCGGGCCGTTGACGCGCACTGCGTCGAGTATGTCCACGAGTACTTCGTACATGATGCACGATTCTATCGCGAGCGAAAGCCCGCAGACAGCACGTCGAGCCGAGGTTTAAGGGAGCGAGCCGTAAAGACCGCGAAGCGGGCTGTCGGGGAGCGACCGTCGAGGCAAGGCGTGCTGCTCGCGGGCTCGCCTCGAAGGAATGCCGTACAATGCAGCCCATGGATATCAAAACCGCACGCATGCTCAATGCCCTCACAAGCGATTTTTACACGCGATGCGCTGCCTCCTTCGCGCAGACGAGAACACGGCCCTGGCATGGCTGGAAGCGATGCCTGGCCACGATTGGCAACGAAGCGCTGTCGCACCCTGAACTCAGTGTGCTCGACCTTGGCTGTGGAACACTCCGCTTCGAGGACTTTCTTGCTGAACACACGCATGCGCATCTAAACGTATATGCGGTAGATTCCTGTGAAGCGTTCTTAGAAAATAAACATAATGTCCATTTTATTAATTTAGACATTATATCTACTTTATGGGACGATACATTTCCCTCTCACCTAAATGACGTGCCGCTTTGCAATCTGACCTGTGCTTTCGGGCTTATGCATCATATTCCCGGTATGCATGCGAGAATAGCACTTTTAGACACTATGCTTAATAAAACTACTTCCGGAGGATACATCCTCATCTCGTTCTGGCAATTCGAACGCGACGCGCGGCTTTCCCGCAAGGCACGTGCAGCAACCGTCGCCGCGCTCGAACACCATCCGGACCTGCAGCTCGACGAGGGCGACTGGCTGCTTGACTGGCAGGGTAAGCCCAAAACCTGGCGCTACTGTCACAGCTTCACCGATACCGAAATCGATGCGTTCGCAAGTCGCGTGGCCGACAGAGCGCAGCTCGTCGACCGTTTCGACGCCGACGGTCCCAACGATGACCTCAACTGCTACCTCGTGCTTCGACGCCTTTAGACAGCGTGACAGTGCGCCGATCTGAGGTCTATCTATGAGTATGACGTACCGAATAAATCACAAGCGCGGATAGCACGCCGAGCCAAGGTCCAAGGAAGCGGGCCGTCGGGGAGCGACCGTCGAGGCGAGATGCGCTGTCTGCGCTCCCCGTCGAGGCAAGGTGCGTCACCCGCTCTTTTAACAAGCGCGTGGGTAATGCGCCGAACCGAGGTCCAAGGGAGCGAGCCGTAAGGACCGCGAAGCGGGCTGTCGGGGAGCGACCGTCGAGGTGAGGCGCATTACCCACGCGCCCCCTTAGGCAACGAAGAAAACCCCATCGGGCTGATCGACGACACCTCGTCGCGCATCATGCCGCGTTCCCAGCCATGAGAAGACGAGCATGAGCAGCAGCGACACGCTCGCGCCCAGCACGATCTGATGCAGGTCAAAGGGCTTGAAGCCGACGGCCATCGTCAGGCAATAGACGAGCACGCCGCCAACCATGGAGGCAAGGGCACCCCAGGCGTGCGCCTTCTTCCAGAACAGCCCCATGACGAACACCCAGCAAAACGCCGTCTCGAGTCCGCCAAAGGCGAACATGTTGATCTTCCAGATGACATCCGGCGGCGCTATGGCAATCACGAGTACGATGATGCCGACGGCATACGTGAAGATACGGGAGAGGGTCGAGACTCGTGCGTCCTCGATCGGCTTGCCCCTCTTCTCGCTGTAGTGCATGTACATGTCCTTGATGATGGACGAGGACGAACTGATAAGCAGCGAGGAGACCGTGGAAATCGACGCGGCAATCGGCCCCACGATCGCGATGCCGGCGAGCCAGGCGGGAAGGGTGTCCATGATCGCCATGGGAATGATGTTATCCACCGAGCCGCCGTACTCATCGAGCGAACCGAGGAGCACGCCCTTGGAAAGCACGCCGAGCGAGGTGACGCAGATCATCATCAGGCCGATGATGACCGTACCGACAACCATGGCGTTCTTGAGGGCCTTCTCGTCCCTGAAGCCCATGCAGCGCACGACGGATTGCGGCAGGCAGAACGTGAGCACGCCCACGAGCAGCCATTGCGTCACGTACAGGCCGATGGGCATCTGCCCGTCGGAGAACGGGTCCATCATCGCGGGATTCTCCGCCATGATCGTGTTCATGATGTTCTCGTAGCCGCCACCGGCGACGAGAATGCCCGCCGCGAGGATGACGATGCCGACGATCATCATGACGCCGCAGATGGCATCCGTTATTGCCACGCCGCGAAAACCGCCAACCGTCGTGTACGAGATGACGACGATACCGAAGATCAGTAGGCCGATGACATAGCTATAACCCGTAACCGACTCGAAGAGCTTGGCGCCGCCGACGAACTGGGCGACCATCATCGCCATGAAGAACAGGAGGATGATGACGGCCGATATGTTCGCGATCGCGTCCGATTTGTAGCGGGCGCGCAACACGTCGATGATGGTGACGGCCCCGATCTTGCGACTGATGAGGGCGAGCTTCTTGCCAAGGATGCCGAAGAGCAGGAAGAGCGCGGTTACCTGGACGGCTGACATGTACACCCAGCCCCAACCCACGGACCAGGCCTGACCCGGACCGCCGACGAACGAGCTAACAGATCCGTACGTTGCGATGGTGGTCATGGCGAGGACGAAACCACCGAGGCTTCGATTTCCGATGAAGTACTCGAAGACAAAGCTTCCGCCCTGCAATGCCCTGAACCTGCCAACGCTCATGACGACTGCGAACGTGACAAGCAGGAAGATGAGAACCGGAATGAGGGTGAGCGGATTACCTTCCATTGTCGTCCTCCTCGTCATCTTCGAGGCCGACGTCGTGCATGACGAATTTCGCCATCACGATCGACAAGACGACGGCAAACGCGAAGGTGCCGAAACACCCTGTGATGACCCAAAGCGGCGTGGAGAAGACGACGATGCCCGTCTGCGCGACGCCGAATCCGAGCAGCGCCCACACGACGATGGTCGCAGCGAGGCCGATGACGGCCGCGAGCGCCTCCCTGTTGGCTTGTTGGAGCTTTTCCTTGTACGTCATATGCGAGTCCCGTTTCTCTTCGAATACAAGCTCTGTACGTAGGCAGCGTGATGCCCTATGGCACATGGGGCACGGCATATGCGTGTGCGGCCCCGAGGCGTACGGGTGTCGCCACCACCATGCTCGCATGCTTGGCACATGATAGCGCAGATGCGAGGGCATGCAAAGGGGCACGCGACCCGAGCGGCCACGTGCCCCACCGAAAAGCACTCGATTGCGTTCGCGAGCCTATTCGCGCCAGGAACCCTCGAAGGTCGAGCGACCCATCTTGGCACCGCCGATGACATGCACATGCATATGCGGCACGGTCTGAGCAGAATCCGGGCCAACGTTGATAATGCAGCGGAAACCCGACTCGTCAACGCCCTTGATCTTGGCGACCTTGGGAATTGCCGCCATGATATGACCGAGAGCTTCTGCGGGCACTTCGTCGTTAAGCTCATGGTAGTGCGTCTTGGGAACGACGAGCACGTGGACGGGAGCTTCGGGCTCGATATCGTCGAACGCGTACACGTATTCGTCTTCGTACACCTTGGTGGACGGAATTTCTCCTGCAACAAGTTTGCAGAAAATGCAATCGCTGCTCATTACTACTCCTCACGTGCGTGTCAAAACGTGGCAATTATACTCTCACTCTCCGCGCGAGTCGTCAAGAATCGCGCGCGATGACGAGGCAATCGTAGCGCACCGCCTTGCCGCATAACTCATAGCTAGGCTTCACACCGGCCAAATATGGCCCCTTGATCGGACGCTTAATGACGATTTTGCGCGGACGAGCGCCGAGTGCAGCATCAAGCAGCGCCTTTTCGTCTTGACACGGCATCTCGAGTCGATGCAGGAGTTGGAACTTCTTCTTCACCGCCGCGCTCTTCGTGCGCCCGGGAAACATCGGGTCGAGGTAGATGACGTCAGTGGATTCGTCGAGCGTGCATAGAGCGGTGGCGCTATCGTCCTCCACGACGTGCATGCGGCTAGCAACCTCGGCGAGCTCGGGATCCAGGCGGGCGCGCTCGACGGCATCGGCGAGCAGAAGCGCGATGACGGGATTGCACTCGAAGAGGGTGACGGTAAATCCGGCGGCGGCGAGCAGGAGGGAGTCCTGCCCGAGTCCGGCGGTCGCATCGACGAGCCTCGGTGCCGCAACACCCTTGACCTTGCAGGCGCGAACGAGAAGCTCGCGATTGAGTTTGCCGGGGAGCAAGCGATGCTTCATGTCATCGAAGCTCGCACGCAAGGCCATGCCATCACCTTCAAGCACGAGCCCACCTTCGTCATGACGCAGCTCCAGACCGGCACGTATCAGCTCATCTGCGATTTTCTGGTCCATGTGACGTTCCCTCTGCTCGAACGAACAACGGCGGGGCACCCTCTCCCTGTCCTGTCAGCGTTAACACAAAGTAACACCCCCGAAACTGCATTGAAACAATGCTGACCGAAAAATGAAGGTGTCAGGAGGAGAGAAAAGGAGGATTCTCATGTTTGATACGGGAACAACTGCATTCATGATCGTATGCACCATGTTGGTGCTCCTCATGACGCCGGGGCTGGCCTTCTTCTACGGCGGCCTCTCCAGGCGCAAGAACGTCGTCAACACGATGATGATGGTCTTTGGCGTCATCGGCGTCGTCGGCGTCATCTGGGTTTTGTTCGGATGGTCCTTTGCCTATGGCGGGGACGGCGCCCTGCCGTTCTTCGGCGGCATCGACCAAATCGGCTGCTTCAGCGCCGTGACGGACATGTTCGCCGAGGAGAGCGTCAACAGCGAGGGGCTCGACTATCCCTCCATCGTGAACATCGGCTTCCAGCTCGCCTTCGCCATGATCACGACGGCCATCATCACGGGTGCCGTCGCCGGCCGCATGAAGTTCGGCGCCCTCATCCTATTCGTGGTCCTTTGGGTACCGCTCGTCTACGCACCGCTGGCCCACATGGTCTGGGGCGGCGACGGGAGCCTCATCGGCGACATGATCGGTGCCCTCGACTTCGCGGGTGGCGACGTCGTGCACATCAGCTCCGGTCTCACCGGTCTCATGCTCTGCCTCATCATCGGACGCCGCAAGGGCTTCGGCCTCATGAGCTATCGTCCGCATAACGTGCCCTTCGTCGTCCTGGGTGCCGGCCTGCTGTGGTTCGGCTGGTTCGGCTTCAACGCCGGTTCTGAGTTCGCGGCAGACGGAGTGGCGGCCCTGGCCCTGCTCAACACCGTCGCCGCCTCTGCTGCCGGATTGCTTTCCTGGATGCTCGTCGAGCGCATCAAGGTGGGAAAGCCGACGCTCGTTGGCGCATGCACGGGCCTCGTCGCTGGCCTCGTTGCCATCACGCCGGCAGCCGGCTTCGTCGAGCCCTGGGCGGCCATCGTCATGGGTGCGCTCGTCTCGCCCTGCTGCTTCTTCGCCATCTCGTTCCTCAAGAAGAAAATCGGCTACGATGACGCACTCGACGCCTTTGGCTGCCACACCGTGGGCGGTATCGTCGGTGGTATCCTCACCGGCCTGTTCTGCGTGCCCGAGCTTTCCTGGACCGACTTTGGCGGCCTGTTCTACACGGGCGATCCCTCGTTACTTGTAAGCCAGATTCTGGGCATACTCGTCACCATAGCCTTCGTCATCGTCGGCGGCCTTATCCTCGGTTTCATCGTCAAGGCCGCCTACAAGGGCAAGGCCCGCGTCAGCGAGGAAGACGAGGCCGCCGGTCTCGACGTCGCCCTCCACGGCGAAAGCGCCTACCCTGCGTATCTGGGACTCGACTAGGACGTGGCGCGCGTGCGCCCAATAGGTGAAAGGACACGATAATGAAGAGAATCATAGCGATCGTGAGAACCGAGAAGCTCGAGCCACTCAAGGAGGCCCTCTTCAATGCGAACGTCTCGGGTATGACGATCACCCAAGTCATGGGTTGCGGCAACCAGCACGGCTGGAGCGAGTACTACCGTGGCACGGAGGTCCTGCTCAACATGGTTCCCAAGGTGCGTTTCGAACTCGTGGTGAACGATGACCGCACGCAGGAGATCGTCGATCTCATCTGCGAGACGGCACGTACCGGAGAGGTCGGCGACGGAAAGGTCTTCGTAAGCGCCGTCGAGGAGGTCGTGCGCATCCGCACCGGCGAACGCGGGACATCCGCGATCTAAAGCTCGTACGCCTGAACGTGAAAGGGCCCGTCCATCTTCCGGCGGACGGGCCCTCCTGCACATGTGGCTTGCAAAGCGGAAGCTATGACGCCTGATCCGCCTTGGCGAAGATCATCGTCGTCTCGCCATCATCGCTCGTGAGCTTGCCCTCGGCAAGCGTGAAGATGGCGTCACCCTCGCCCGCGAGCGTGAGCGTCATCTGCGTTGCGCTGTTGGCCGTCCAGGTCGCGTCGATGCTCTGGCCGAACATGACGAAGTCGGCGGAGCCGTCCTCGTTGAGCGTCATGTTGACGGGCATGTTCATCTGCTTGAGAATGGCCGTGTCGACCGTGCCCAGATCGGCATCCTCGATCGTCTCGAGCTCCCAGGCGCCGGTGAAATTCGCCTTGGGATCGCCACCACCGCAGCCGACGAGCGCGAGGCACAGCGTGCACGCGCAGGCAATCGTCACGAAAACAGCTACTAGCTTCTTCCCCATGTCTATCTCCCTCGTCGAGATCGAATATCCGTGAGGATTATATAGCACAGATGGAGGCGCGTGGCCCACGCCGCCCTTACCGCACATCCCCGGATGCGTGACGCATGCGGGCAACCGGTGCGTCACGCGGGCAGCAGGACGTCTTCCAGAACCGAGAGCAGGTTGTCTATCTCGATTGGCTTGGCGATATGCCCGTCCATGCCGCAATCGAGCGCCCTCTGACGGTCTTCCTCGAACGCGTCCGCGGTGACGGCAAGGATGGGAATATGCGAGATTACGGGATCTTCCATGGAACGCACGATGGTGGCGGCCTCGTAGCCGTTCATGACCGGCATCTGGATGTCCATGAGGACGAGCTGGTAGTATCCGGGCGCCGCATCGGAAAGGTGATCGATCGCATCCCTGCCATCGACCGCCTGCTCGACCACGAACCCCGCATCCTCCAGCAACGTGGTGGCGATCTCGCGGTTGAGGAGATTGTCATCCACGAGCAGGATGCGCAGACCATGCAGCTGCTCGGAAAGCTCCTGGCGCCTGCAGTCCCCTTGGGCCGGAACGGCGCCCTCATCCAGCGTCTCGAGGGGAAGCGTCACGCTGAAGGTGCTGCCTTCGCCCTTCACGCTGGTCACGCTGATGTCACCGCCCATCATGTCCACGAGACGCTTGGCGATTGACATGCCCAGGCCGGTGCCCTGCGTGCCGGATAGCGTCGAGGTCCGCTCGCGCTCGAACGGATCGAAGATATGCTTGATGAACGCCTCGTCCATGCCGATACCGCTATCGGCGATCGTCATCGTGTAATTCGCCTTCCCGTCAGCATCCGCGGCCGCCTCGGATATCGAGAACGAGACCGAACCGCCGGAAGGCGTGAACTTGACCGCGTTGCCCAGTATGTTGAGCAGCACCTGCTTGAGCTTGAGCTCGTCGCACATGACGATCGGATGGTGCAACCCGGAGAGATCGACCTCGTAGCGCAGGCCCTTCTCGCCGACCTCGGACTGGACGATGGAGCCGAGATGCTCCGCTGCCTCCACGAGGTCGCATGGCTTCTCCTCGACCGATGCCTTTCCGGACTCGATGCGACTCATGTCCAGGATGTCGTTGATGAGGTCGAGCAAATGCGTGCTGGAGGCCTGGATCTTGCCCAGGTAGTCCTCGACGCGCTCGACGTTGTCGATATGGTTGGTCGCCAGCGTCGTGAAGCCGATGATGGCGTTCATGGGCGTGCGGATGTCATGACTCATGTTGGAGAGGAAGAGGCTCTTCGCCTCGTTGGCGCGATTGGCGCGCTGCAGCGCCTCCTCGAGCTGCTCCTTTCGCTCGATTTCCTCGCGCGTCTCGCGATCGACGTTGCGCAGGCCCATGACCACCAGGCGGTCATCGCCGGAATCCTCCGCCCATGACCCGGCACGCACGAGCGTCACCTGGCGATATCCCATCACCCCGTCGACGAGCGAACGGTACATGACGTTGATGCGCTTGCGATTCTCGAGCTCCTCGCGCACGCGATCGCGCGCGAGCATGTCGCATAGCATGGAACGGTCGTCGGGTAGCGCCCGGCTGTCCACGTAGTCGAAGAGGGATTGCTCGTACGTCAGGGAGCCGTCGAAGATGCTCCGCAGTCCCTCGTCCGCCTCGTCGGAGATGCGCAGCAGCTCTCCCCTGCCGGTGTTCAGGTCGAACGAGCACATGACCAGGTAGCTTACGCCCAGTGCGCGTATGAGGGACTGCTGGTGCCGTTCGCGGCGTTCCTCCTCGTGCTTCTGGTCGGAGTAGTCCAGCAGGAAGCGCTGGTACATGAGCTCGCCATCTTGCTCTATCAGCTTGGCGCTCCCGAGCACGTGCAAGATCTTGCCGTCCTCGTGATGCACGCTGTATTCAAAGCTCACGCTATCGCCCGCTTGCTTGAGCGTGGCGAACTTCTCGCGCAGCATCTCCTTGTCGGAATCGACGACCGAGTCGGCAACCATGTCGAATCCGTGCGCGAGCAGGTCCTCCTCGGATTCGTACCCGAGGATGTCGAGCGCGGCCTGGTTGACGCCGATGACGCGCGTGCCGTCGAGCGTGTGTGTGAGCACGCCGCAGTCCATGGCCGTGAACATGTTCTCGAGCGTCTGGTTCTTCTGGAGCAGGTCGCGCTCGTAGGCGCGCTCCTGCGTCACGTCGATTGCGACTCCCACGGTGCCCATGACGCTGCCGTCGAGATCGTACAGCGGCGACTTGTAGGTCGTCAGAAGCTTCGTACCGCTGCCGCTTTGGACGACCTCCTCGGAAACGCAGGTCTTGCGCGTGGCCATGACCTGGGCTTCGGACTCGATGCAGGCCGGATCGTCGGACTCGACGTCCCAGATGTAGGCGTGTCCGCGACCCTGGACGTCATCTTTCTCCTTGCCAACCGTCTCGCAGAAGCTGTCGTTCACCTTCTCGTGAATGCCATCGGCGGTCTTGTACCAGATCAGGCAGGGAATGGAATTGATGGTCGCCTCGAGGAACTGGGCGGTCTCGAGAGCGTCGGCACGCTCCTTGCGACGGCGCTGCCACCCCTCGAAACGCCAGACGAGCTCGCTTGCGGGCATGTCATCGGGCCAGATGTCCGAGAGGCGCGATAGTAGCCCGGCGGTCTCGGCCGAGCGGCCGGCGGGAGCAAGTGCTATGACGTCACAGGAATCGTCCTTGTCCTCGAGGAAATCCTGCAAGACCCACGTGTCGGCCTCGGCGTCAAGTGCGACGATCGTCAGGTCGGCATCGGCCGCAAGATCCGGGTCGAACGAAGGCGTCGAGACGAAACGATGCGTGAAGGGATCCAGCGCGGGGACGTCTTGGAGCGTCCGCACGCTCGCGTCATCGAGGCCGGAAAGATACATGGTGAGTTCACCGTGATACATCGACGCATCTCCTCTTTCGGGTACCCAAAGCGGATGACGTTACCCGACGCCGTCGGGCCATCCCGCACATTGTATGGGTTTCCATGCACATGTGGAACCGCGGTACCACGGCAAACCCGCCCTACGTCAATGCTGGCCTCCCGGTCGGTCATCCAGTCGCGAGATTGCCGGGATGTCTGCCATGAGAATCGTGCCTTTGCTATCCCTCTATGAAACTCGCCCAAGTGCCTCCATGCACGCTCGGGTGCCCGCTCCACCAGATCAATCGCTCAACGTAGTCGCTCTTCCTCGCCTCGACGACCGCGGCGCAGTCATCGATTCCGTGCCTTCGGACAAGCGCCGTCAAATCGTAGAGGGGGTAGCCAATCGCGTGCCCGACCGTATGGACGACAGAGCATGCCTGGCCCACCGCATGGCACATGGCGATATCCTCCCTGTTGTCGATGTCCTTCGCGACCGCATGACATGTGAGGATCTTCTGCTGTGCCTGGCGCATCTTGATCTCGCCCGCGGCCCAGGCGCGTGCGGCATCGAGCGCCTCGCGCGGTCGCGAATCATTGGGATACCTCGATGCGAGCTGCGTGACGGATTCGTCGGCCAAGTCGAGCGCCCAGAGCACCAAGGCCCTGTGACTTTGGCTGGAAATCATGCTCCTCAGGTCTTCCAGGAAGGCAGAATCCTTCGCGAACAGCACCTGGTTGCCTTGCTTGTCTCGAGCGCGGACCTCGTCAAGCCAATCCATCTGCTCTCCTCTCAGACGCGTGCTCGTGCATGATAGCGAAAAACTCCGCACATCTACTTTTCATGAGAAAATTCGAAACACTTTCGATTACCCCTTGCTCGTGACGCGGCGTCACGTTGTAGAACTCGGTCCTGAGGAGGTGAATCCATGACCGAAGACAAGACCTACACGACCGGAGAGCTGGCCAATGTATGCGGAACCACCGTGCGTACCGTGCAGTACTACGACCAGAAGGGCTTGCTCGCCCCTTCGGGATATTCCGAAGGCGGCAGGCGCATGTACGCCGATGAGGACGCGGAGCGCCTGCGCTTCATCCTCATGCTGAAGACGCTTGGGCTCAAGCTCTCGCAGATCAGGGGTATCCTCGAAAGCCCGAACCGCGGGGCGATTCTCGAGACGCTTCTCGAGGAACGCGCATCGCAACTCGAGGAGGAAATCGCGCAGAGCACGACGATGCTCGATGGCATCAAGATCATGCAATCTGACCTCGAGCTCTGCGGCCACATCACCATGACATCGCAAGCGGCCATGGATATGAGAATGAACGACGAGAGAGCACGGAAGCGCCAGTGGATCACCATGATCGTCGTGGGCATCTGCATGGACGTCGCATGGATTGGCACACTGATATACGGCATCGTGTCCGGCATCTGGTGGCCATTCCCGGTTGCCTTGGCGTTCGTCATCGCGGCAGGACTATGGCAGGTCTTTCACTACGGTGCCCATGCGACCTATCTCTGCCCCGCCTGCAAGGCGGAGTTTCGCCCACGCCTGGGTGCATTCCTCATATCCGGACACACGCCACGCACCCGCAAGCTCACGTGCCCTTGCTGCGGCGTCAAGGACTGGTGCGTCGAGCGCTATCACGCAGAGCCACTTGAGATCGCACCGGGAACTTGCGTGCCCGGCACCTGCGCTTGCGAAGGCGGTGATCCGCGATGAGGCACATCCGCGAGCGTCTGGCAAAACGCCGCGTGACGACGTACTGCGTCATCACATTCGCGCTCACGTGGGCGTTCTGGTTCGCAACCGTCTATCCACGTGCGCTTCCCCTCATGAGCGCGGGAGAAAACCCGCTTGGCGATCCCATCACCGTCTTGTTCGTGGGTGCGGGAATGTTCTTTCCCGCCATAGGCGTCGCGATCACGCGGTTGCTTACCGACGAGGGCTTTCGGAATGCGTGGATCAAGCCCGTGCATTTCAAGCAGACGTGGAGGTACTACCTCATCGGATGGTTCGGGCCCATCGCCTTGGTCGCGATTGGCGCCGGCGCGTACTTCGCCCTGAATCCCGGACAGTTCGACACGTCCATGTCATCGTTCGTGGAAACGGCACGGCAAATGGAGTCGGCGGGGCAACCGATGACCATGTCCTCATCGCAGATAGTGGCACTTGGATATGCCCAGCTTGCCCTCGTCATCGTGGCGCCCTTGCTCAATTGCGTGACGTGCTTCGGCGAGGAATGGGGCTGGCGGGGCTACCTGCTTCCGCATCTGTCAGAGAGATGCGGCGTGCGTATCGCGGTGCCGGTAAGCGGCATCATCTGGGGTCTCTGGCATGCGCCGATAACGGTGCTCGGCCATAACTACGGGCTCGGCTACCCCGGCTGGCCCATCCTCGGCATCCTCGCGATGTGCTGCCTGTGCGTGGCGTTGAGCTACCTGTTCAGCTGGCTTACCCTCCGGGCCAAGAGCTGCCTTCCGGCGGTGTTCGCCCACGGAGCGCTCAACGGATGCTCTGCCGCCCCTCTCATGTTCATGGCCGGGACGGCCAATCCCTTCGTCGGGCCCGCACCCACGGGTATCATCGGCGGAATCGGCTTCATCGTCGTGGCCGTGCTCTGCCACATCTCGCTCAAGAGAGGATAGGAAACGGGATAGTCAAATCTTTATCGAGCATACGCAATTGATGCCGCATCTGCTACTGAGATCCTGAAGCTTGCGGTCAAGGGTGAACAACGTTGCACACTCGCGACGCGCGAGAAGCAGATAGAACATGTCATATGACGAATAGTCGAGCCGAACGGCCTCCGAAAGGGACTCGACCCAAAGCGCGCTGTCATCGACGAACCTGTCGACAAGGGAAAGGGCGTCGCGTCCGCAATCGACGGCGTCGCGAACCTCCATGTAGCCACCCTGCACGTACTTGCTCAGGGTATGGCAGACTTCTGCCGTGAGCAAGGTCGGGGCGATAATCTCCTCATCTTCGTCGCGCAACAGCGTGAGGGCATCCCCGACATCGAGTCCCATTGCAACGGCAAGCGCCGCGTTTGCATCCATGACTATCATAGCTCGCCCCCGAGGCTCTCCTGCAAAAGGGTGTCGATGTCATGGTCATGCTCGTCGCGGGCCTCGCGAAGCATTTCCTGTGGAGAGGGCACCACGTCCCTCCTGCGTTGTCGACGCGTCTGCGCTCTGTGCAGTATCTCCTCGCGCTTGGACATGCGCGAGGCATCCACTTTGCAAGGCGCGACGGGCTTCCCATCGCCGCCATGGATCATCTGGGCGACGGCGGCAATGGTCTGCTGTGCCATGCTTCTGTGATTCGCACTTGCGTATGCACGAAGCTCCTCGTAGAGCTCCGCTGGAAAATCCCTTACCTGCAATGCGGTCATGACGCATCTCCTCGTCTCTCATTCTTGATTGCATTATACATGCGTTTTACATGTATCGAAATCCCGAATACTCTATTTTATGTGAGGCACGACTGCGCAAATCGCATCCAAACACGGTCGGGCTAGCCACACGCCGCAGGGTCTGCGATGCAAGGGCCGCATGGTAGAATGGAATCCATCTTGTTCCCGTTGCCCTTTCCTCGTTACAGGGCAGTGCAGAGGATCACCTATGAAAAAAATCGCCTTGGCAACGCTCTCCTTCGCGCTCGTGCTTTCGCTTTGTCCCACCGCGAGCATGGCGGCGTATGCCGAGAGCCCCGACCCCCTCCCCAGCGCCGGACAGGCAGAGACGCCGTCTGATGGCATCGGGAGCGCCGACATAACCGAAGACGCGGTCGAGTTAAATGCAGACGTGGGTATTTCCGTACCAGATAGCATTGCGTCACAAGATAACGCGGCTGACGAAGGCGCCCGGAAGCAACCCCTCGCGGCTATAGTAGAGGTAGAAGGCACATCTACCCGCATGACCGTTCAGAACATACCGTATATTGATTCACCGTATATCGATGCGAATGGCGTACAGCAGACCTGTCCCGAGGCAACCGTAGTGGCTGCCGACAAGAACGAGTGGACGAGTGGCTGGTACATAGCCGAAAACACGGTAGATGCCACGGAGCGTTTCGTGGTCAAGGGCGATGTGCACCTCATCCTGGCTGCGGGCTGTACGCTCAACGCCACCAAGGGAATCACCGTGTCGGAGGGAAATTCCCTCACTATCTATGCGCAATCAACCGTGAAGGACGAGATGGGAACTCTTAATGCTAGCGGCTCATGGAGCGCCGGGATAGGCGGATATGCCATCGACAGGGACGGCCCGGAACGCAACTGCGGCTCAGTGACCATCAATGGTGGCATCGTCTCCGCGCGAGGCTCGTCGGCATGCGCAGGCATTGGAGGTGCCGGTTGGGGAAATGCCTACTTTACCTCGTACGGCAACTGCGGCACGGTGACCATCAATGGTGGTTGGGTGACGGCCTATGGGGCTGGAAAGATGCTGATGGCAAGCGCGGCGGCAGCTATCGGAAACTCCGGCGGTGGCTCGGGTGGCACCATAAGGATCACGGGCGGCACGATCACAGTTGAGCCATCCGGAGTGCTGGCTGCGGGCATCGGCGGAGGGGCAGACAACTTCGTTGGGACCATCGTCGTTTCGGGCGGCCATATCATTGCGAACGTCAACACGAGTGGGTCGAGCAGCAATCATAACCCCTGCATCGGCAACACCATGTCACTCTCGACAGGTTCCAATGGCACCGCCTTCATCGAAACGAACGACCCAGATTTCACGGGAAATAACTGGGGCTTTACGAGCGGGATTGTCCTCAACGACGGCAATTACTACATTCGCGGGAATCAGACCTTGAGCGGGAACCCGACCGTGGAGAGAGACAAGGTGCTTCAGCTCTATTCGTCCGCTACGCTCACTATTCCCGCCGGCGTCACGCTTACAAACGACAACATCATCAAGAGCAATGCGAACACCACGCTCGTGGTCAATGGCCGCCTCGTCAACAACGGGGCGATCGAGAACAACGGAGGACTTATCAAGGGCACGGGCACCCTCGAGGGGGACAAGCCCGTGGCAAGCAAGCCGCCAGCGCCGACTGCTGAGGCCATCAGTTCGACCTCGGTGACGCTCAAGGCGATGCCAGACGTCGGCTACGGACCTGTGGAATATGTGCGCACTGCCGGGGGTGGTACGCCCGTGTGGTGGCAGAGCTCGCCCACGTTCGACTCGCTGCAACCTGACACCGAATACACGTTTTACGCCCGCTATTGCGGCAACGATTTCTATGGGGAATCGATTTTGGCGAGCACGGTAGTAAGGACGCCCACGCCAAGACCGGGCGTCGTCAGCAACGTCACCGTAGCGGCAGACAACTACCTGGGTGCGAACTTCGTGATGCCCGGCGACTACGTCGCCGATGCCATACTCCCCGCCAACGCGCTCCAGCAGATTGCAAGCGGAAAGGACGTTGACCTCTGGCTGGAATCGACCCGCGAAGTAAGCGACGATGACGCCGCGCTCATCCAGACCCAACTAGGCGATTACCTCCCCATAACCAGCTTCAAGCTCACCTCTTACTGGCAGGTAGACGGCGAGGCGCCCGTCAAGGGGGCTGCCCAGACCAAAGACGATGCCATGGTGCAGATCAGCCTCGCGCTTCCCGACTCGGCGGTGAACGCCGACCCGTCGATCACGCGCGAATACAAGGTTGTCTGCGTCTACGACGGAAAGGCACAAGTGATTCCCGCCACCTTCGACCCTTCCGACGACACGCTCCGGTTCAGGACAAACCGCCTCGCCTCCTTCGGCCTCGCCTGCAAGGACACGCGCGATGGCAAGACGGTGTATCCGGTCATGGTCCGCAACAGCTACGCGCAGCAAAGCGGACAGGGGCAGTATGCCGCGGGTGACAAGGTGGCCGTCTATTCCGGCGAACGCGAGGGTTACATGGTGGACTTTTGGAGCGCTTCGCCACAGGACAAGGTCACCTTCACGTACGAAGGGGCGGATCGCGCGGAGTTCGTCATGCCCGACAGTCCGGTCGTCGTGACGCCGACCTGGATCAGGATCGGTGACGTCAAGGACGTCACCGACGTATCCGGAAACGCGCTTCACGCGCGGCTGGTGGACAAGGGAGCGGCCCTTGCGGGCAAGGTTCTCGACAACGAGGCAATGGACCTCGTCAAGGGTGGTATGGAGACAAGCATCTGGCTTGAATCCTCTCGCGGTGTTACGGACGCCGATGCCGCGGCAATAGCCGGGGCACTAGGAGACTGGACGCTCGCAGAGAAAATCGACCTGGCGCTTTTCTACGAAGTCGACGGCAAGACGGTCCAGGTCCACGAGGCAAACGAGCCTCTCGTCGTGAGCCTCACGCTGCCCGATTCGACAACGGGCGACACGTCGAAGAAGACGCGGTCCTACGAGGTCATACGCGTACACGATGGCAAGGCCAGCGTGATCCCCTCCTCCTTCGACGCCGACGCGAAGACGCTGACGTTCGAAACCGACCGCTTCTCCGCCTATGCGGTGGCCTACAAAGACGCTGTCGATGAAGGTATCGGGGGCACGACCGAGGACGACGGAAAGGCCCCGGCACAAGACGACGATGATGTGCCGAACTCCTTGCTCGCGATGACCGGCGACGTCTCGATGCCAACGACGCTCGTGCTCGCCGCTCTGGCAGCCCTGTCCATCCTGCTAGTCGCACGCCGTCTTCGGGTATAGGTCGAGCCCGAAGGACAACGCTTCTTGCAAGCGGATGACGCACGACAGAACGCGCAGACGAGCCACTTGCTACAGCGCCGTGCCGCGCTTGGGAACGTAGAGCTCCCCCGTGTCCACGCCCTCATGTTCCAGTAGCCAGAGCTTGCGCTCGATGCCGCCTGCGTAACCGGTCAGGCTTCCGTCCGATCCGACGACCCTATGGCACGGGATGATGATGGAGATGGGATTGTGCCCAACCGCGCCACCAACCGCAAGGGCAGACGCCTTGCCCCGTTCACGCTTGAGTTCGGACGCGATTGCACCGTATGTCGTGAGTTCGCCATGAGGAATCGCGATGAGCCTCTTCCACACGGCTTGCTGAAACTCGCTTCCCCTGGGAGCCAACGGCACGTCGCTGATGGGCTGCGGATCGCCTGCAAAGTAGGCCTCGAGCCACGCCCTGAGCTCCGCGAAGCCCGCCGCGTCATCGTCGGGCACCATCTTCTCGGGGATCGTGGCGCCGTGGTACTTCTGCCCATCGAGCCACAGACCGCAGACGGCCTGCCCGTCACTCGCTATCGTGAGCGTACCCACGGGTGATTCGCATTCGCTGCAATAGAACATACATGCCTCCTTGGCTGCTCGTGTACGTCATTCTGAAAGGGAGTCCCAAAGCGCCAGCACCGCATAGCTGCGCCACGGGCGGCAATCCTCGACCAGAGCGAGTCGCTCCTTCGACGTGAGCTCGGGCAGTGCGTGCGCAACCCCCGCGTCGGTCTCGAGAAACGCGTCGGGATAGCTCATGGTACGCATGGCGATGTAATTGGCAGACCACGGTCCGATTCCCCGTATCCGAAGAAGCGCCTCCATCTGCTCCTCTGCCACGGTGCCGATATCCAGGTCGAGCTCTCCCTCGTCGATGGCTGCCGCCATCGCGTCGATGGCACGCGACCTCGTCTTGATCAGGCCGAGTTCCCCGAACGCGCCCTCGATGCTCGCAAGCGAACGCACCTCCGTAACGCGGGGCCATGCCCTGTCGAGCCCCTCGATTCCTGTCTCGATTCTCTCGCCGTAGCGCTCGACGATGCGCCCCGCAAGCTTGTTGGCCGCTCTCACGCTAATCTGCTGTCCGATTACGGCACGGCAGGCTATCTCAAACGTATCGAAACAACCGGGCACCCGGACTCCATCGATGTGCACACCGCGAACTGCTTCGTCGAGTGGCGAGAGCGCCTGCGAAATCGCCACGGGGTCGCTATCCGTGTCGAACATGCGCCGCACGCGGGCGATTACCTCGGAAACCGCGGGAACGAGCTCATCGGACATCGTGACGACGAGCTGGTTGCCAGCGGAATCGTCCTCGACACGTACCCACCCACATGCGACGTTTCCGTCACGGTCCTCAAGCCGGACAGTACGGGTATACGACACGTCATCGACCAGCTCGACATGAGCGAGCGCGCGGTCCCGGAAGAACGCGAGCAACTCCGGGAACCGATATGGTGGCCGATAGCTCAAGTGCGACACAAGACACGACACAGGAGACACCTCCGATGCGATCGACACCGCTAGCGTTTGCGACCCTGTACGACACTAAAGGCTACCACGAATCACAGGCAAAAGCCCGCTTGGCAAAACTAGTTAGAATCGTATTTTGTCAGTCCTGGAGCTCGTCTTCGAGCAGGCGGCGACGCTTGATGGCATCGTTGATGGTGAGGGAGATGGCGACAAAGCCGACGACGAAGCCCATGAGGAAGAACACCACGCCGATGGCAAGGTCACCGAACCATGCGACGTTTTCGATGCCGACGATCTGGATTTCCGCCAGGATGCGCATGCCGCACGTCAAAACCCCAAGGACCGCCCCGCAGAACAGCGCAAAGCTGGCGACGTAGTCCCAGGGGATGCGATCCACCTCGGCATAGCGCTTGTAGCTCGAAAACGCCCCACCGCGAATCTGCATGCCCACTGACGCAAAGCCCGCGGCAAGAATCGTCAGTATCAGCAGGAGATCAACGGGAACAACGGACGCGCCAAGGGGCGTGAGCACGGGATGATCGGTGGTGTTTGCGACCTGGTTCACCATGATCCAGTAATACAGGCTCATGGTTGACCCCACGAGCAAGATATAGGATGCGACCTTCATCGACTTGTTTTCCTCGGCCTCGAGGCGCTCGTCCTTCGGGCCCATGTATTCGTTCCACTTTCGGATCAGATACATCGTCATCTCCCCTCGTCCCAGAAAAGACCGTCAAGCGTCATGCCGAGCTCCTTGCAAATGGCTGTGCAGAGCTTGAGGCTGGGATTATAGCGACCGGCCTCGATAAGCCCGATGGTCTGACGCGTGGCGCCGACCGCATCCGCAAGCTCCTGCTGCGAAAGACCGCGATTGGTGCGTGCTGCCCGCATGCGCTCGTTCTTTTCGTCTTCCAATGGATTTCCCTGCTTCGCCTTCGGTAATGCAATATATATCGTACATGCAAAATATATATTACATCGCAGGGCATGAGTGTCAAGGTTTGGGAATGAATTCAGCCTTTGACCCGCCTGATGAACTCCTCGATGAGCGAATTGACCGTATCGGGCCTATCGCAGCACGAGTTGTGCCCCGCGCCCTCGATCCAGTGCACGACATGGCCTTCGCGCCTTTCCCACGCGCGGTTGTAGCGCTTCGCGGACCCCGCACCGTCCTTCTCGCCACAGATCACGAGCAACGGACAGTCGATTTCATAGGGACGGCCTGCCTCCACCGCGTCGGCCAGCACGCGAAAGCCATGCGACGAAAGCACGCAGTAGTCCTTCTTGTCGTAGTCATGCATCATGTCACGCATGAGGGCCTGGCCATACGTCGTCATGGAATTACCCTTCGCACCCTGGTTCACGAGCGTCTTCCAGGGAAAGAGCTCGAACATCAGCTTCGTGTGCTTGAGGCAGTACAGCTCCCAGCCCTGGTAGTACATGCGCTTGAGGGGGCATGAGTCTATCGAGACGAAGCCAGCCGCCACGCCGGGAAACAGGTCGATGAACGTCTGCGAGAGATACCCGCCCATGGACTGCCCGACGAGAATGGGATTCTCGACTCCCTCCCGGTCGAGGATGTCCAAAAGCCAGCGCGCCCAGTCATCGAGCGTCCACGTGAGGGGAAACGGCCGCGACTCCCCATGTGAGGGCGCGTCCCAGACCAGGACGTTCGCCTTGTCGGCAAAGTACTCGACCTGTTTGTCGAAGAGGCGGTGATCCGCGGTCAGCCCAGGAAGGAAGACGAGCCAGGGTAAATCGGGAGCGGGATGCGCACTCGTCCAATAGACGATGCTTCCCTGTCCCGTCTGGTATTCCCTACGCTCCACCCCGGCGACGTTCTCCATTGCCTCGCCCTTCCCACGACAAATCAGACCAGAAGCCCCACTCGCTCATTTTACAGAAGCGCCCTCACGCGATGAATGCTCGCAAAAAGGAAGCGCCCCGCAGGACGCTCCCCCTTTCGTAACCTTGTGTCGCGCGACGCTTACGCCTTGTTGCGCTCGGTATCCCAATCGACATAGCAGACATGCGTCTCGAGGTACTCCTCGACACCCAGCTCGCCGTCCTCGCCGCCGATACCCGATTGGCGCACGCCCTGGTGGAAGCCCTGGAACGCCTCGAAGTGCTCGCGGTTGACGTAGGTCTCGCCGAACTTGATCTCGTTCATGGCGCGCATGACCGTGTCGTAGTCGGTCGTGTAGATGGAGCTCGTCAGACCGTAGACGCTGTCGTTTGCCATCTCGATGGCCTCGTCGAGCGTCTTGAACGTGGTGATGGGCAGCACGGGCCCGAAGATCTCGTCGCGCATGATGCGCATGTCGTGCGTGCAGCCGGTGATGACGGTAGGCTCGTAGAACCAGCCCTTGCCATCGACCTGGACCTTGTGGCCACCGCAGGCGACCGTGGCGCCCTCGGCGATGGCGGACTGCACCATCTCATCGACATGCTCCTGCTGGGCCTTGTTGACCATGGAGCCCATGTCAAAGGTGCCGGCGAGCGCCGGGCCGTAGGTCAGGGTCTTCATCTTCTCGATGACCTTCTTCGTGAACTCCTCGGCGATGCCCTCCTGCACGTAGACGCGCTCGGCGGCATTGCACACCTGACCGGTGTTGATGACGCGCGAGGCGACGACGTAATCGACCGTCTCGTCGAGCTTGCAATCGTTCATGACGATGACCGGCGCCTTGCCGCCCAGCTCGAGCGAGACCTTGGTGACGTTATCGGCAGCGGCCTTCATGATCTTCTTGCCGACCTCCGTCGAACCGGTGATGGTGACGATGGAGATCTTGGGATTGGAGGCAAGCGCGTTGCCCGTCAGCGCGCCCGATCCGGTGATGACGTTGATGACGCCCTTGGGAAGGGACGACTTCTCGACGATCTTGGCAAACTCGTATGCGCCGTTGGGGCAATCCGATGATGCCTTGAGCACGACGGTGCAGCCGGCGATGAGCGCCGGAGCGACCTTGCGGCCGATGAGGAACAGCGGGAAGTTCCACGGCATGATCTGGCCGGCTACGCCGATGGGCATCTTGTAGAGGAAGATGTTCTCGTTGGGACGGTCCGACGGGATGATCTGGCCCTTGAGGTGACGTGCCTGGGCGGCCATGTACTGCACGTAGGCGGGCAGCCAGCCGGCCTCGTCCATGGCCTGCGTGAGCGGCTTGCCCATCTCCTCGGACGTGGTACGGGCCAGAAGCTCCTGGTTTTCCTTGAGAAGCTCGACGAGCTCCATCAGGTAGTTGGCACGCTCGATGGCGGGAACTTTCTCCCACGACTTCTGCGCCTCGTACGCCGCGTCAACCGCCGCCTCGACATCGGCTTCGGTCGCCATGGGAAAACGCGAGATTACCTCCTCGGTTGCCGGGTTGACGTTATCGCGCATCTCGCGATCGCCATTGTCGAGGAACTCGCCGTTGATGAAAAGCTGGACTTCTTTCATTCAAATCCTCCTTTTGACTTGAATGTGGGCGCCCTTGCGCCTACCGCATGAAGACGGTCGCATCGGGCGGCCCGTTTCACCTTGTTCTCCATTGTACTCGCTGACGAATGAAAAGCGGACGAAAAACAGAGCATGCACACGAAGCGCACGTTTGCCTCACGTGGCAAAGTTCACGTCTTTTGGCGGGATGACGAATGCCGGACCGTCATATTTGGTTGCAGTTGACAGGGTATCCGTCCCTCCCAAAGTAGTACCATAGCAAAGTCACTGACGAAAACGCCATGGATGGGGGCGACGTGACCGTATTTCACCGCGTTACCGAGGGCAAGCTGGGTTCGCATGACGGATGCGTCATAGAAGACGAAGTCTCCCAGGAGTTCCTCGACCGCATACCAGGGGGCCTGTTCCGCTACCGCGCAGACGATGAGGGAACCATCGACTACGTGAGCCATGACGTCCTGGACATGTTCGGTTGCAAGACCTATGACGAATTTTGTGCCATCACGGGCAACACCTTTCCCGGCATGGTACATCCCGACGATCGCGAACGCGTCCTCTACGAAATCGACGAGCAAATCAAGGTAGGTGACAGGGATGCCGTCACCTACCGTCTCAACCGTCCCGATCTCACGGAGCTCTGGGTCGATGACCGTGGCCATTACATCGTCGACGATAGCGGCATCGCCTGGTTCTACGTCACCATCATCGACATCTCCGACAAGGTGAGCAGCCAACGTCAGCTCGAACGTGCCGAAGAACGCGTCGACATGCTCACCATGCTCTCCCGCGACGTCGTATTCGACATCGATTGCCAGGAACAGACCGGCGAGCTCTTCGGCGACTTCGAGACGCGCTTCGGGCGGCCTCCTCTCTCGAGCGACCTCATCTTGCGCAAGCGCTGCGACAAGGACTGCGATGTCGCCCTCGAGATACACGACATCGAATCCCTGCGCGAGGTAATCGAGAAGGGCGACTTCATCGACATCGAGACGTCGCTGCCCGATGCCGAGGGCAACCCCATCTGGTGCCGCTACCAGTCCTTCGTGATCTTCGACGACGCCACCGGCCTGCCCGTACGTCACGTCGGGCGTCTGCTCGACACGCATGCGATGGTCATGCGCGAGGCGAGCCTACGCAGGATGGCCGAGCTCGATGGCCTCACGGGCATATTCAACCGTAACGCGGCAATGGTTCGCATCGAGCAGGCGCTCGTCAGCGAGGAGTGCCAGGAGGGCTGCTGCCTCTTCCTCATCGACGTAGATGATTTCAAGCAAGTCAACGACTGCTTCGGTCACCCCGAGGGTGACCGCGTGTTGAAGGAGATAGCGCGCTTCCTGCGTCGCAACATGCGCAAGGACGACATCATCGCCCGCCTCGGCGGTGACGAATTCGCCATCTTCGCCGCCGGCCTGGGCAGCGATCCGGCGCTGACCCGCGTGCTCGATCAGCTTTCGGCGGGCCTCTACGCAAAGCGCGAGCGTCCGGCCGACATGCCCGAGGACCTGCATCCCTCCATCACCATCGGGGCGGCCGCGACCACGCGCTTCCCCGTCACCTTCGACGAGCTCTACCAGATTGCCGACGAGGCGCTCTACGTAGCCAAGCGGGCGGGAAAGTCACGTGCGGAACTGCGTCGGCTGAACTAGGGTCGGAATCCGTCCCGCATGTGACGGCTAGCGACCCGAAGGCTCCAGGGGCAAGCGCAGGGTGAAGGTGCTCCCCACGCCCAAGGTGCTCTCGACGTCTATGTCCCCTCCATGATAGAGGGCGGCGTGCTTCACGATGGCAAGGCCGAGCCCCGTACCCCCCGTCTCCTTCGAGCGGCTCTTCTCGGTACGATAGAACCTCTCGAAGATCTTCTCGCGATCCTGCTCCGAAATGCCGATGCCGCCATCGCTCACGCGCACGGCAATGCACGGCTCCCCGGACATCTCGCCGGTTTCGACGCGCACGCCGACCGAGCCCCCGTCATCCGAATAGCGGATGCCGTTTTCCACGAGATTCGAAACCGCCTGCTCGAGTAGCGCCTCGTTGCCCAGCGTGCGCAGCTCGGCACCGTCAAACTCAAGGTCGATGCCATGCTCGCGCGCAAGGGGGCGCAGACGCTCGCATGTGCGCTGCACGAGTTCGAGCATGTCGACGGGAACGCGCGCGGCACTCGCGAACGACGACTCGTCAAGGCGCGAGAGCGTGAGGACGTCGTTGATGAGCGCCCGCAGGCGCTGCGATTCGAGGTAGATGCGCCTTGCGAATTCCTCCACGTCGTCGGGATCGACCAATCCGCTGGCTATCATCTCGGCCGACCCGGAAATGACCTGCAGCGGCGTCTTCATCTCGTGCGAGACGTTCGCGGAAAACTCGCGACGCAGGCCGTCTGCCTCCTTCAGTTCCTCGTTCTGTCGCCTGAGCTGCTCCTTCTGCTCGTCGATGCGCAACAGGAGCGGACGCATCTCCTCGTAGGCGTCCCCGGAAAGCGGGTCGTGTACGTCGAGCTCGTCGAGCGGACGCATGATGCGCGACGTGAGGAAACGCGAGAGCATGATGACGAGAATCACGGCGATAACGAGCACGATCCCCACGGGCAGGGCCATCGAGCCGAGAAAGGCCGGCAGGGAGAGCCGCTCCTCGCTCACGCGCACGAAGTAGCCATCGGAGAGACGCTCGGCGACGTATACGGTATCCCTGTTCAGGGTATCCGAATGGCGCACCAGCACCCCCTCGCCGGCATGCTCGGCGGCGAGCATCTCCGGACGTTCGAAGTGGTTTTCGAGGGCGCCATCCCTGACCGCGGTGTCGAAGATGACATTACCGGCAGGATCGATGAGCGTGAATCGCTCGGGGCCGGCAAATTGATGCTCGAGAACCCCGACACGCGCATCGACGGGATATTCCTCGAGTACCTGGGCGCACGACCGCGCCTGTTCGACGAGTAGGCCTTCCGAACGCTCCTCCTCGGAAAAGTACGCGACCGTCACCAGGGCGATGGCCGTCGCGAGAACGGCGACGAGCGTGAAGGCGAGCACCGTCACCAGGATGCTGCGCGAGAGACTGCGCGCGTGGCGTGCGGAAACGGGGGCGTTCATGCCTCGTCCTCGAGACGCATGCGGTAGCCGATGCCTCGGACGGTCTCGAGCGCGGAGCTCGAACCCGGGTTCACCTGCTCGAGCTTCTGGCGCAGCGTCTGCATATGGACGTCCACCGTGCGCGTCGCGCCGATGAACTCCGAGCCCCATACCTCCTCGAAGAGCTGCGCACGCGAGAGCGCATGACCAGGATTCTCCATGAGCACCTTGAGGAGCTCGAATTCCTTGAACGTAAGGTCGACCGGGTTTCCTCCCACCTCGACCTTCCGGGCGTGGGGATCGAGCACGATGGAACCACAGACGAGACCGCCGCCCCGCACGGGCACGGACGAGCGCCGGGCGCGGCGCAAGAGCGCGTTGGCACGCGAGATGAGCTCCATCATCGAGAACGGCTTCGCGAGGTAGTCGTCGGCACCGGCGTCAAGCCCGCTAATCGTGTCGAGTTCGGTGCCCTTGGCCGTGAGCATGATCACGGGAACGTCGCAAAGGCGCGTGTCGGCACGCAGCCGGGCGAGTATGCCCAGACCATCCGTGCCGGGCAACATGATGTCGAGGAGCACGAGGGCGGGAACGTCATCGGCGCATGCCGCGAAAAACGCGTCGGCGTCGGGAAAGCCCCTTCCCTCGAATCCGGCCTGGCGAAGCGCATAGAGCGTGAGGTCGCGGATGTTCTCGTCGTCTTCGACGTAGAAGACGAGTGCGGCGGACTCCCGTGTCGTCATGCATGTTCCCTTCGCGCCATCAAAACACGTCAATTCTACCTCAGCACGCTCATGCCATGGAACACTCCCCGGAGCCGAGGGATTCCGACGAGGCCGCGATGTCATGCGGACGCACCGGACGCTCGGGCAGCATCAACATGACGAGCTTCATCATGAGCGAGACGAGCGGAAGCCAGATGAGCGTCATCACGACGTTGAAGCAGGTGTGCGCGTTGGCGATCTGTCGCGCGATGATCTCGACTCCCTCGCCAGCGGGCGGAATGGCCGCAACGACTGCCGCGAAGGGGCCAGTCAGACCGACGAAGAGCAGACAGCCGGACAAGTTGAAGATGCAGTGCGCCAGGGCGACGCGCTTGGCATCCCGCGACTGCCCGATGGAGGCGAGAAGCGCCGTGACGGTCGTCCCCAGATTGTCCCCGAGCAGGATGGGGATGGCGCCCTCGAGACCGAGGACGCTCGCTCCGTCGGCACCTGGCTGCGCGGCGAAGTTCTGCAGCACGGCGATGGTCGCGCTCGAGCTCTGCACGACGAGCGTCATCACCGTGCCCACGAGGACGCCGAGAACGGGCACGCCCGCGACCTGGGCGATCATCTCCGTGAAGACGGGGCTCTCCGCCAGGGGCTTCATGACCGACCCCATGGTCTCTATGCCGACGAAGAGCAGGCCAAAGCCGAATATCGCCCGTCCCGACAGCTTCATCCGCTCGCCTCTGGCAAGCGTCATGACGAGAAAGCCCACCGCGACGAACAGCAAGATGTAATCCGAGAGCTTGAACGCGATGATCTGCGCCGTGATGGTCGTTCCGATGTTCGCGCCCATGACGATGGGAATCGCCTGCCGAAGGCCCATGAGCCTCGCGCTCACGAATCCGATGACCATGACCGTCGTGGCGCTCGAGCTTTGCAACACGGCGGTGGCAAACGCGCCGGCCAGAACGCCCATGACCGGATTCTTCGTCACGGCGGCGAGGATGGAACGCATTCGCTTGCCTGCCGCCTCCTGCAAGCTGCCGCTCATCGTGTTCATGCCGTACAGAAAGATCGCCAGACCTCCCGCAAGGCCCAAGACGACCTTCATTATCTCGTTGACGTCCACCTACGTCCCTCTCCCCTAATGTCTACTGCAAGGTGAAGTCTACGGAGGCAATGTACGGACGGCGTAAGGGGAATGTAAAGTCTCTGTAAAGTCGTCTCTCTCCCATGCTGGTGGACATAAACGGCGCCTGCGGCGGGCATGCCCTTTGGGTGAAAAGGACGTTCGCTTGCGTGAAAAGCTCTCGACCACAGCCGCCGGATGAAGGATAATGACCAGAATGGTACCCCACCACCTGAAAGGCTGGGTCACAGCATATGAAGAGCATCGACAAGTCACTCAACATCAGGCGCAACAGGATCCTTGCCGCATGTGCGGCAATCGTCATCGTGATCGCCGCGCTCCTGATATTCATGAACGTCAACACGGAGCGCATCACGCAGCAAAACGCCGACTACCTCGAAGGCACGACCGAACAGACCTCGCGACGCGTCAACGACTTGCTCAACAACGGCCTTGCCACGGTCGAAACGGCGGCCAAGGTGTACGGGCAGACCCTGACCAGCCCCAGCGTCGACCCGAACACGGCTCTTCAGATGATCAACTCGACCCAGTTCAACTATGCCTTTCTCATCACCGCCGATGGCATAGGGCACAACATCGACGGCCGCACCGAAGAAGTGAGCAGCCGCGAGTACTACATCAAGGGCATGCAGGGCGAGAGCGGCATCTGCGCCGTCGAGAACGCCGCCTTCAACGAGCATCGCATCATCGCGTTCTACGCCCCCATCCTCTACGAGGGGACGCCCGTTGCCGTCTTTGCCTGCGTCTACAACGAGGCGACGATGGCGCAGTACATGAGCACGAGCTTCTTCGGCGTCGAGACCGCCACCTACCTCTGCGATCGTGACGGCAACGTCCTGGCGAAGTCGAGCATGAGCGACGAGATCGACTACTCGGTACTCGACTCGAAGCTCAGCGATTCGCTCAAGGGCATCACCCCCGAAGAGCTCGCGCAATCCCTCGCCCAGAGTTCCTCGTTCAACTTCAGCTATAACGCCTCATCTGGCGAGGGCAGCGTATACGTTGCCCAGCTCGCCTCATCGGATTGGATGATCCTGCGCATCTTCCCCGAATCCGTCACGGCAAAGATGGTGTCGTCCGCCAATGCGGCGGGCATCATCCTCGTTGCGGGCGTCGTCGTTGCCTGCCTGCTCTTCATCGTCGTGCTCGTGTTCCAATCACGCAAGCAGAAGGATCGCCTGCTGCTCGAACGCCAGGAGGCGACACGCATCATTGACGCCTCCACGAACCTGTTCAGCCGCTTGCTCGCCATCGACCTCGTGAACGACAGCTACGAGTACCTCAAGCGCGAGGGGTTGGACGACTCCCTTCCCACGGACGGCAAGTTCAGCGATTTGCGCTCGTACTGGAAGGACGTGGCAAACGACAGCGACATCGAACGCCTCTGCGAGCTGAACGACATCGAGACGCTACGTGAGCATCTCCTGCCCGGCATCCCCTACCTCCAGTGCGAGTATCGTGTCATGCGAGGCGACGAGGAGCGATGGCTGCAGGTCTCCACGCTCTGCATCGCCCGTGACGCCAGCGCGCTTCCCACCGACATACTCGTCACCATCCAGGACGTCACGGAGCAGAAGGCCGCCGAGCTCGCATCGCGCCAGGCCCTCGAGGACGCGTTCCAGGCCGCCGAGCACGCATCGCAGGCCAAGAGCGACTTCCTCAATTCCATGAGCCATGACATACGCACGCCCATGAACTCCATCATGGGCCTCACGGCCATCGCGAGCATGCACACCGACGACCCCGAGCGCGTGCGCGAATGCCTCGCCAACATCTCCTCGGCGAGCCATCACCTGCTCGGCCTCATCAACGAGGTCCTCGACATGGCCAAGATCGAATCGGGCTCCATCGGACTCACGGACGAGGAGTTCGAGCTTTCCGACTCCATCGAAAAGCTCCTGACCATCGTCAATCCCCAAATCGTCGCCAAGAACCTCGACCTGCGCGTTGACGTCGTCGACATCAAGCACGAGCACGTCATCGGCGATCTCACGCGCCTGCAGCAGGTCTTCGTGAACATCATGGGCAACGCGATCAAGTTCACGCCCGAGGGCGGCAGCATCTCCATGCGCATCTCCGAGCTGCCGAGCCGCGTACACGACAGCGGCTGCTACGAGTTCGTGTTCTCGGACACGGGCTGCGGCATGAGCAAGGAGTTTATGGAGACCATCTTCGAGCCCTTCACGCGTGCCAACGATTCACGCACCACCGGCATCGAGGGCACGGGCCTGGGCATGGCGATCGTCAAGAGCGTCGTCAGCCTGATGAACGGCACGGTCGACGTCGACTCCGAGTTGGGCAAGGGCACCACGTTCACCGTGACGGTGCACCTCAAGCTCCGTGACGGTGCGGCAGTCGACCTCAGCGACCTCAAGGACATCAGGGTGCTCGTGGTCGATGACGACGACGTCGCCTGCGAGGGGGCCTGCGCATTGCTCGAGGACATCGGCATGCGAGCCAACTTCGAGATGTCCGGACCGGCGGGCGTGCAGGCCGTGGTCGATGCCGATGCATCGGACGACCCCTTCAAGGCGGTCATCCTCGACTGGCGCATGCCCGGCATGAGCGGCCTCGAAGTCGCCAAGGAGATTCGCGAGAGGGTCAAGCAGGCTCCGCCCATCATCATTCTCTCCGGTTACGACTGGTCCATGATTGAACAGGAGGCACGCGAGATAGGCGTCGACGCCTTCATCTCCAAGCCCCTGTTCCGCTCGCGTCTCATCCAGGTGATGAAGGAGCTCCTCAGCGGCGAGGTCGCCGAGCAGGCCGATCCCAAGGCGATGCTCGAGGAGTGCGCCTTCGACGGCTACCGCGTCCTGCTGACCGAAGACAACATCATGGCAACCGCCATCGGCCAGGAGATAATCGGTCTCACCGGCGCAGAGGTCGAACATGCCGAGAACGGCCAGGTGGCGGTCGACATGCTGCTCGAGCACGAGCCGGGCTACTACGACTTCGTGTTCATGGACATCCAGATGCCGGTCATGAACGGCTATGAGGCGACGACGGCCATCCGTGCGGCCTCGATAGACAGGCCGGACCTGGCTCGCATCCCCATCATCGCGCTTTCGGCCGACGCCTTTGCCGAGGACGTCAAGCACGCGCATTCGGTGGGTATGAACGACCACATGGCAAAGCCCATGGAAATCGAGTCGCTCGTCGCCATCATGCGCAAGTGGATGCCGAAAGACGACGAGAGCTAGAGTCCATCGATTTGCAGACGAGGGACGCCCGTCCGGTCAAGTGGACGGGCGTCCCTATGTTTACGGCGCATCTTCCTAGGCGAAGACGTACAACTCCGAACCGTCGAGGTCAGCCTTGTCCATGGGATAGGCCTCGATGGCTGGGTTCTCGTAGGTGTTCATGTAGTACGTCTTCGTTGCCATGGAGATGCCGCCGGTATAGACCGTCGTCTCGAACTCGCCGTTCTCCATCTTCGCCTCGCCGTCGATCATCGCGACGCCTGCGAGCGTGTGGAACATCCTGGAGACGTTATCCGCCTCCCCGGACTTCTGCGGGTAGTGGCTGTTCAGGTAGGCGACCCTCACGAAGCGATCGGGCGAATAGCTCGAGCCGGGCAGCCCCACGAGCTGCCCGCCGCTCCCGTAAGGTGCGAGCTTTTGCTTGCCCCACTGAACGTCAGCGACGTATTCCGGGCTCAGGTTCATGTAGCTGCGCAGGTGCTCGACATGCCAGTCGAAGGTGGGCTGGTTGGTGAGTACGTCGACGTCGTCGTGATGGACATGCATGCCATCGGCCATGTACTCGACCACGATGGAACGGTCCTTGTCACCGATGAGGTAATGGAGAAGCGCGACCGGAAACTGGTCGTTCACGGGCTTGGCGACGATGGCCACATCGGCCAGCGCCTCTTCCACCTCGTCCACCGTGGCGAAGTTGCTGGCTACCCACAGGGGGAACTCGTATGCCGCGAGGTTGGTCTTACCCTCGACGGCATCTGCCTCGAACTGGGCGTAGCCGGGAAAGTTGAGCCCGGCGATGGCGAGGCCCTTCTCGTTTGCGCAATCGAAGTAGAGCGGAACGCCTCCGATCACGATGCACGGCCCGATGACCGCGTAATCCTGCCGCGACTCGACCCCGAAGGCGTATCGGCGCTCGTAGCCGCGGGGAGTCACGGTGACCTTCTGGCCATAGCCGCAGTTCCAATCGAGGTTGCGGGCGAAGTACATGTTGCCCTTATCATCGGTGAACCTAATTCCCGAGCACATGGCGAGCTCCTTCCCGCGCAGAATCGCGTGCATGCCTATTTTCATGAACCAGTATATAGCAAAAATAACCGTTCACTATTAATTTTCTACCGTTCGCCAGTAATTTTTTCCTCTTTTCACTGCAAAATCTGGACATTCCAACATTGATTACTTCGTTTTGTGCTACCGTACGGCGCAACCCGAAAGGACGAATGTGAGCTACGTACACGCACATAGCATTTTTGCCAACGCGCAGGCGTTTGCCGGTGCTTGGTGGTGGCGTAGTCGAATATCGTAATCGGGTTATCGGACTTCACGCTTCTCATCACATACCTTGAAGGCCCTCGGTAATCCGGGGGCCTTTTTTATTTCCCAAACATGAGATGCGCGAGAACGATTGGCAAGGCAGGAACGTGGACGAAAGTCCGAAGGAAAGAGAGGATAAGACCATGGCAGACGCAAACAAGAAGCAGACCGAGGAGATTCCCTACAGGCTCTACCTTCGCGAGGAGCAGATTCCGACGCAATGGTACAACCTGCGCGCGGACATGCCCGAGCCGCCCGAGCCCATGCGCCTGCCCAACGGCAAGATCGCCGAGCATGACGACATCGCCCCGGTGTTCTGCGATAAGCTCGTGGACCAGGAGCTCGACGACGAGACGGCGTACTTCGACATCCCCGAGGGCGTGCAGGAGATGTACAAGGTGTACCGTCCCTCCCCGTTGTGCCGCGCCTACAACCTCGAGCGCTACCTCAACACCCCAGCGAAGATCTACTACAAGTTCGAGGGCAACAACACCTCCGGCTCGCACAAGCTCAACTCGGCGCTCGCCCAGGCCTACTACGCCCAGGAGCAAGGCCTCGACAAGATCACGACCGAGACCGGTGCCGGCCAGTGGGGCACCGCGCTTTCCGAGGCGGCCGACCATTACGGCGTCGACCTCGACGTCTTCATGGTGAAGTGCTCCTACGAGCAGAAGCCCTTCCGTCGCTCGATCATGCAGACCTTCAATGCGACCGTCACGCCGTCGCCTTCCGACACGACCGAGATCGGCAAGAAGATGCTCGAGGACAATCCCGACTCCACCGGCTCGCTTGGCACGGCGATCTCCGAGGCAGTCGAGCGCGCCCTCAACGTCCCCGAGAACAAGGGACGCTACCAGCTCGGCAGCGTGCTCAACCAGGTGGTGCTGCACCAGTCCATCATCGGCTTGGAGAGCTACGAGGCCATGAAAGAGCTCGGCGAGTATCCCGACATCGTCATCGGTTGCGCGGGTGGCGGCTCCAACCTCGGCGGCCTCATCGCTCCGTTCATGCGTGACAAGCTGCGCGGCGACAAGCCCGACACGCGCTTCATCGCCGTCGAACCCGCGAGCTGCCCGTCGCTCACGCGCGGCAAATACGCCTACGACTTCGCCGACACTGGCCAGACCTGTCCGCTCGTCAAGATGTACACGCTGGGCAGCGGCTTTCTGCCCTCCCCCGACCACGCCGGCGGCCTGCGCTACCACGGCATGAGCCCCATCGTCTCCAAGCTCAAGCACGACGGCTACATGGAGGCCGTCGCCGTGAAGCAGACCGACGTCTTCAAGGCGGCCGAGGACTTTGCCCGCCTCGAGACCATCCTGCCGGCGCCGGAGAGCGCGCATGCGATTTTCCAGGCCATGGAGGAGGCGCGCAAGTGCGCCGAGACCGGCGAGGAGAAGACGATCCTCTTCGGCCTCACCGGCACGGGCTACTTCGACATGTACGCCTACGAGGCCTATAACCGCGGTGAGATGACCGACCACATCCCCACCGACGAGGAGCTCGAGGTCGGCTTCGCGACCATCCCCTCCATCGAGGGAATTCAGTAATCAACTGCTTGCAGATACTGGGACAAATGGACAGGTCATTTGTCCCAGTATCCCATCGTTTTTCCGCAGATCGCGCTTATTCGCTTTACAGAGGAAATAAGAGGAACCAAGGGTCTCGCGTGCCGCCAGGCTCTAACCAAGGTCATAATTAGCAAGAGTATACTGATCGAAAAACGGCAGGAGCAGCTGTACGTAACCGCGCTCTTCTCCGGAAATGATGCCTTTGCGGATGAGCCGCTCCCGATACGGGCTGAATTCGTTGGCGTCCATCTCGAGCAGCTCACGTATCTCGCCTATGTTGCCCGACTTCACCTTGGAAATGCCGTAGAGAACTTCCCTATCCTTGCGCGAAAGCTCGGACCAGATTTTCTCATAGGCGTAGTCATCGAGATACTGCCGGGCGAGTCGTTGGCTCTCCTGCGGATCATCCGGGTGTTCCCATGTGAAATACCCGAGCACCTGGAACGCAAATGAGTATCCCTTCGTCAGCTTCGCAAGGGCAAGCCCTTTCTCATCGTCTAAGCCAAGGACGGACTGGTAATCCTCGGAAATAGTCCCGATGTTGAGAGGCCCCAGATGAATCTTGGGCGCGCGATAGAGAAACGTCAGGCTCTTCTCGTTCTGGAGCGCGCTAATGTTCTTGTATAAGCCAGTCATCAAAAGATAGACGGGAAGATCCTGGCGCAAGAAAATCTGGAAGGCGGCGGCAAATTCCCTCATCTGGGGAGTGTTGGTTACCTCGTCAATGCTGATCAGCAGATGCTTTCTCTTTTTCTTGAGGCTCAGGAGCATCTTCTCAAGTGCGGTCTCGATTTCCGTGATGGGTGCAGCACCCTTGACCTCCAGCCCAAAGCCAAAGAAGGACAGGTTGATCTCGGCCGATCGAAAGATGCGCGCAAGCTCGTTTTCGCTGGACAGCTTCGCGGCGAGGCTGATAAGCATATCCCTTTCGGGATTGAGCTCAACGCTAATCCAGTCTTTCTGCTTGGCGATCTTGCGGGCAATCTCGGTCATGAAGACTGTCTTGCCCGATCCTCGAATGCCGGTGACCATATACACCTGCTGAGCGCTTGGCTCGCTAAGGAAGGAGTCGATCACCTGTTGGGATTGGGTCGCCCTGGCGATGAGCTGCGTGGGTTCCTTGCCGAACGTGAGAGTGTATGGATTGTTCTTGCCCATGATGAACCTCGCTGTTTTATAGTTCGAGAATTCTTTTATAGTCGTTTATAGTTCTAGGATATTTTTATAGTCGTTTATAGTCTGTGTCAAGAAACGAATTGGACTTTCAGAGCAACGAGGAATCAAACATTTCGGTATTTGTGAAGGAAATGCGAAGTAATACCTTTTAACCTGTTCTGATTAAGAGCTTATTATCTTCCCTGAAGATAACCCTAATTGAAGCAAAATGAACATTCCCCCAGGTAGTAATGGCCTTTTAAGTTTTCAAAACGAATGCTTATTGCAAGGTTTTATGCAATAATTCGCTCACTCAGTGACTGGAGGTCGAAGTGCAAGAAGCAGAATTCAAAAAGTGGCTTGAGAAGACCTACGGGATGGATTCACGTACACCTTCCACAAGACTCTGCAACGCTCGTTGGATATGCACCAATGTTAAAGATTTGGACGAAGCATTTTACAATGATGAATGTGAATCCCTCCTGGAATATCTGGAATACAATCCAAATCTGCCGCATCCTCTTGAAAAGATTATCTCAGGAGACCCTCAGACGAATCTTAGTATGTATAGAAGTGTTGTAAGATTGTACCTAGAGTTCAAGAAAGGGCTTACCCACAATAAGCGGAAAATCAACCGTGGGCGGACACAGCCAAAATATAAACCTGAAATCATCCAAAAAAGCTGCGCATCGCCCTTCGCGGAGACAGCGACAAACAATGATGCCAATCTTTACACGCTTTGGAAGCAATTCTCGACGTTGCAAACACAAATCAGCAAAATAATCGGAAGGAGCTCTAACATCTTAGGAGAAGTATCCGAGCGTATCGTTGCAACCTTTCATGACGGCAAGCTGCTTGCGGCATCTTCTGCCTCGGCAGATGTTATTCTTCCCGACGGAAAACGTATTCAGGTCAAATCTAGAACACCGCGCCAAACTCTAACAACCTCACTTGGAATAGTAAGATCATGGGATTTTGACATACTCGCTGTCCTGCTCTTTGACGAATTCGGCGACATCATTTTCGGAGGCGAAATCGATGTTGACTCTACACGGAAACACGCTGTTGCAAACCGCCACCAAAACGGATGGGTAATTACAACCACAAATAATTTCCTAAACGACCCGAGGATGAAGAATCTAACAAGGCAATATAACGAAACGCTAATGAATCTCTAGACAAAATGGATTGCAAAATAGTCGCTAATTTAAAACTGTAGTTGTTGCAAGATGACCGACCACATCCCCACCGACGAGGAGCTCGAGGTCGGCTTCGCGACCATCCCCCACATCGAGGGCATCCAGTAGCGGGGATCTCGCCCGTCGCGAAGCCCTGTCTCAAAATGTGCTCTGGTGTTCGTTACGACGACCACCAGAGCACGGCTCTTGACATCGGCTCCGAGTATCGCCGGTTTTGTGGTGTGATGGCCGAGAGCGCAACCGCGGGCACACATTTCTTGACAGCACCCTCCCAGCACACATTATCTAAGTCTCGTTTTGCAAATCGTTTATGTGTCGAAACCCACCTGTTACCGGGGGATACTCCACTCAATTGGAGTTGTAGATACCCCTTGAAGGAAAGGTGGGGATACTCTGGTTCGAACTCCACAAAGGCCGATGCCGGGCGCGAGGCTCATATACTTCCGTTTGGATACATGCAAACGACATGAGACCGGTCTGGAGATACATGGGCAAGAACCTCGACGCACGCGATATGACGAACACGAAAGCGAAAGCCGCGACGGCCAGGCGGCAATCCCTTGCCGTCAGGGCGCGTGGCTTTGTCTCGTCACGTCTGCGGTTGCAGGGCACGGCCATCGCCCACGAGGACACGCTCGTCATGTCGCCGGTCAAACTGCCCGGTGCCGACCATGCGCGCAAGCTCGACGAGAAGGCATCGTCGTTGTGGCGCAAGACCAAGTGCTTCTTCTCGCAGCTCGCGCTCACGAAGGAAGACGAGACTGCCTATTTCGAGCCGAGAACATGGGCCTTCTGGCGCGGCATCATCATGTACTTCTTCCTCTTCAGCGTCGTGGGGCATTGGATGGAGATCCCCTACTGTCTTTCGATGGATGCGCTCTTCGGCATCGTCGACGCAGACTACGCCATCTTCCTCGACGAGCTCTACGTCCCCTACTGGGTCTACGGTGCCGGTGCCGCGGCGATAACCATATTGCTGCTTCCGCTCAAGATACGGCTCGTGGGCAGACGAAAGACCATGTGGGGCGCCGCCCTCGAGTTCTTCGTCATGGCGGTCGTGCTCTGCGCCGCACTCGAGTGCATCATGGGGTGGATCGTCAACCAGCCGGACGCCCTGGGCGAGTATCCCTACTGGGACAACTCGCAACTCCCCTTTAACATCTTCCAGCAGGCCTGGCTCGTCAACGACATCTTCCTGGGGCTCGTCACGCTCGGCTACGTCTGGTTCGCGTTTCCCTTCTGTCAGAAGTTCTGCAAGCTCATCGGCGATAAGGCAGCCGATGGGCTGTTCTGGGCTGTCATCGCGGTTTTCGCGATAATCTGCGTTCTCACCTACGCCCTCTAGCGCGTAAACGGGTATCATGGCGCCTATATGGTCAACGCGCGTGGATGTCCCACGCTAATTCGCGCCATGCAAGGCGTCCCAAAGGAGAATGGCTATGGAAATCGACCGCAAGGCGTTCCGCTCCCTGAGCAGCGGACTCTACATCATCTCGTCTATCGACGCTGATGGCAGGCTATGCGGATGCGTGGTCAACACGCTTCTGCAAGTCGCATCCGACCCTGCCCAGCTGCTCGTGTCCATCAACAAGCAGAACGCGACGGCGAATGCTGTATCCACCAGCAAGCGTTTCTGCGCGAGCGTGCTCTCGCAGGACACGACCATGGACCTCATCGGCACCTTCGGCTTCAAATCCAGCAAGGACATCGACAAGTTCTCCGAATTCGACCACGACATATGCGAATCGGGCCTCCCCCGCCTCACGCACGACACGCTCGCCACGTTCGAGGTATCCGTCGATTCGACGATTGACGTCGGGACCCATCTCGTATTCATCGGCACCGTCAAGAGCGCCGAGGTCGTGGGCGAGGGAACGCCCATCACCTACGATTACTACCATCGCGTGCTGCGCGGCAAGACGCCCGCCAAGGCCGCCTCGTACAACGATGGCGACGACCCGGCAAAGGACGAGATCGTCGAGGTCGAGGAGACGGCATCCTCGGAGCAAAAGGTCGCATGGCGCTGCAAGATGTGCGGCTATACCGTCGAAGGCTATCCGGACGGCCTTCCCGAAGACTGGCGCTGCCCCCTGTGCGGCATGGGACGCGACTACTTCGAGAAGGTGCTCATCTAGTCGCTCATTCCAAACGCGAATGAGGGCTCTGGCCGCATCGGCCCACGCCATAACGATATAATGTGTCAATTGCACATCTCGCGAAAGGACGATCATGGGTTTTCTGGAAGGTAAGACCGCAATCATCACGGGCGGCGGTTTCGCCGCGCTCAAGAACGGCGAGCCCGGCTCCATCGGCTACGGCATTGCCACGGCATACGCCAAGGAGGGCGCCAACCTCGTCATCACCGGCCGCAACGTGAAGAAGCTCGAGGACGCCAAGGAAAGGCTCGAGGCCGCCTACGGCATCCAGGTACTTCCCGTCGCCGCCGACGTGAGCGCCGGTTCCGACAACAAGGCGACCGTGCAGGCAGTCGTCGACGCCGCCATCGAGAAGTTCGGTCGCATCGACGTGCTGGTCAACAACGCGCAGGCCTCGGCTTCCGGCGTCACGCTCGCCGATCACACCACCGACCAGTTCGACCTGGCCATCTACTCGGGTCTCTACGCGACCTTCTACTACATGCAGGCCTGCTATCCGCATCTCAAGGAGACGAAGGGCTCTGTCATCAACTTCGCGTCCGGTGCCGGCCTCTTCGGCAACTACGGGCAATGCGCCTACGCCGCCGCCAAGGAGGGCATTCGTGGCATGAGCCGCGTGGCCGCCACCGAATGGGGTCCCGATGGCATCAACGTTAACGTGGTCTGCCCGCTTGCCTGGACCGCGGCGCTCGAGAACTTCCAGGAGGCCTATCCCGAGGCGTTCGAGGCCAACGTCCACATGCCGCCGATGGGTCACTACGGCGATGTTGAGAAGGAGATTGGCCGCGTCGTCGTCCAGCTCGCCAACCCAGACTTCAAGTTCATGAGCGGCGAGACGCTCACGCTCGAGGGCGGCATGGGCCAGCGTCCGTAGGGTTTCCTTGCGTCATGCGTCACCGTGCCCGGTTCGGCACCACGCCGAGCCGGGCGTTTTTTCGAATGGGATGCGTTGCGTGTGAGACACATTGGACAGGTACGTCTGTCTCATTTTGCCTGCAAAATGAGACAGACGTACCTGTCCAATGTGTCTCACACGTCATCCTTCTTGCTCTAGAATGCAGATGAACGGTTTCGTCACATGAGGAGACGCATGAAGAAGAAGGACCTCATAACCCTGCTCGCGGGTGTGGCCGTCATCATCTTTCTCGCGATCTTCTTCATGCGCGGCGACCAGTTGCAACACCTCATCCAGACCATCGAGCGCGGAACTCCCGTCTTCCTGCTCGCCGGCCTCGTCTTCCAGCTCGGCAAGTACTTCACGCAGGGACTCTCGTTCACCTGGTGCTTCAAGGCGGCGGGCACGTCCATGCCCATCGGCGAGAACGTCATCCTCGTCTTCCAGACCTTCTTCATGGACACGATCATTCCCTCGTTCAACATCTCGGGAACTTCCGTAGTCATTGAGGCGGCCACCAAGCGCGGCATCGAATCGGGACGCGCCACGGGCGCCGCCCTGCTACGCCAGGTCTCGATCAGTGCCGCCTTCGTCATCATCATGATCATCGGCTTTGCCATCCTGCTCGTCATGGGCAAGCTCGAGACAGGCTGGCTCATCCTCGGTATCGGCGCTGTCGTGGCCGTGGGCGCGATCGTCGCCGCCATGGCGCTCGCGGCGCTGCATCCACAGTTCCTGCTCAAGATCATCGCGCCCATCGAGCACGCCATCGACAAGGTACTCGCACGGTTGCACCGCCACGACATCGACACCTCGGTCAAGAAGCTCGTGGATACCTACTCGTCATCGGCCAAGGACATGGTGCACAAGGTCCCGAGCATCGTCATCGAACTGGCCTGGGCCGTCGTCGCCAATATCTGCGAGATCATCTGCTTTGCCTTCGTGGGACTTGCCTTCGGCATGGACGATTTCACGGCCGTCATCTGCATCTACGTGGTCGTCACGCTTGCGGCCATGGCCTCGCCCATCCCCCAGGGCGTGGGCGTCGTCGAAGCCGCCGCGCTCGTCGCGTTCACGATCTTCGGCATCGAGCAGGCGACCGGACTGGCCGTCATCATGGTCTACCGGCTCATCTGCTTCTGGCTTCCCTTCATCCTGGGTGCCATCCTCATGCGAAAATGAGACAACGTCCCTGAGCAACTGTCTCATTTTGCGCCACGTGGTTCGAGCCATGCCAGCCATGCCTCGGCGTCTTCCTGCGTCACATCGATGAGCGCGTAGGTGGTACCGCCCACGCCGGCTGCGGTGCGTGCCTTGATGGTCGCGGTGTGCGCCATGCGCTGCAGCGGATTGGTCTTGGTGTAACCGTACTGGATCTTCTGACGCGGAAAGGTCACGGTCGACGTCGAGAAGCCGCCGTTGGTCACCTGCATGAAGCGGCGATTGAAGGCGAAGCTCGACGAGCGAGCCCACAGGACGGCTCCGATGGCACTCACGACCACGATGATGGCGGCGAGTATGTAGCAAATCATGCACGTCGAATCGAGAAGCTCGCGCGTACCGATGGAAAACGTCATGCCGAGTGCATGGATGCTCACGGCTACATCGTCAACCCACAACCCCATGGTGAGTTGGAAGACGGCCACGATGACGACGAGCCAGAATCCGGCGCCCTGCACGATGCAGCGACGCGTGAGGGCACGACGAAGCGCAACGGGAGCGACCTTGCGCCGGTCAGTCGGGACATCCTCGAATTCGGGGACGAGCCCGGCGAGAATCTGCGGGACCTTGGAGGTTTTCACGAAAGGATGGATGACGATGCCGCGCTTGGCACGCGCGTTCTTGCCGTCATCGCCCTCTGCATTCGCGTCGACCTTGGCAAGCGACACCTCGCAGTAACCGAAGATCCTGCGGATGAACGACTGGGTGACCACGACGGCCTGGACGCGTTCGATGTCGACGCCCTGGAAGGTGTGCTGCAGCAGACCGTATTCGACCTCGATACGACTCTCGCGCCGACGTGCCCTGAACCCGCCATAGCCGATGCACGACGCGATGACGGAGAGGACCCACACGATGACGATGAAGCCGATCACCATGCTGGCAAGCGCGACCATGCCTGACTGGATAACCTGCGACCCGACGTCGGCCACTACCGCAGAAATCGCATCGTCCGCCGAATTGGGCAAAATGTCGAATATCGATCCCACGATCTGCACGAGACCGATGACGATACCCATGAGCAGGACCGCGAAGCTCGTGTTGTTGGAGAGGCCGGCCAAGACGAGCTCCTTGTTGGAAAGGCCGTACTCGTAGCTCACGCGTCCGCCGTCATAAGCCTCGCCGGCGAACACCCCGCCGAGCTCATCCCACGCCTCCTGGCCCACGTCGAGTATGTTGCGTCCCTCGCGTTCGTCTTGGGGCGGCACGGGTGCGCCTGGTCTTTGCGGCCGCGTCCCCTGCGTCTGGGAGCGGGCGGATTCCCGGTAGCTCACGCCGCGTATCGAGGCATCCTTGCGGGCGAAGAGCTCGCTCCTAAGCCATTCCGCATCGTGTTTGGTGACGTAGGGGACGACGACGGCCTTGTTGTTGGCGCCGCCGGCCGTGTCGATATAGAGCGTGCGCACGCCAGCGATGCGCTGCAGCAGCGACGCCTTCTGGTCGACCGACTGCACCTTGTTGTAGGGCACGTGCACGCGCTTCTTGGTAATGATGCCGCTGTAGAGATTGAACTCGTCAGGACCTAGGACGTAGTACAGCCGCTTGTAGGCAAGCCAGTGAACGAGAAAGACGATCGCGACGAAGATGACAAAAGCAGCGAGCGAGATACCCGCCGTCACCGCGATCACGAAACCGACCTCGGCTCCCCCGCCGTGCATCCCCTCGGAAATGGCACCGATGATGCTCGAGAGCATCGAGACGACGGCGACGACAAACACGGCGAGGACGACGCGCAGCGTCCCGAGCCAGATATAGCTGTGATGTACCTGGTGCCTGACGGGTTCCGAAACCGCCGTGACGCCCTGGTCCCGCGAATCCATCCCGTTCATTACACGTCCTCGCGGGCCAGGCGAGCGAGCTCGGCGGCACGATCACGCAGCTCCTCCGCACTCTGGGTGTCCAAACCGGGAATCTCGTGCGATCCGGCCGCGGTGGAAACCGTGACTGAGGCTAGCTTGAAGGCTCGCAAGATGGGGCCCTGGCGCGTGTCGGTGTTCTGCACGCGAATGAACGGGATGATGTAGCGCTTGCGCCAGATGATGCCCTTGGCGATGTCGAGGTACTCGTCGGAGAGCTCGTAGCGCCAGCGAACGTAGCGGATTGGCGGCAGGATCACGAGGAAGATGAAGAGCATGCCGACGAGCGCGGCGACAAGCGCAATGCAGACGACACCGGCCCAGCTCTCGCCAGGATCGACCGCGACGACGATGGCAAACGGGACGAAGCAGCAGACAAAACCGAGGATGATCCAAATGGCATCGTTTATGCGCCAGACGTTCTTTATTCTCGGATCCAGCTTCTGCTCCGGCAATGCGCGCATGGATTCACCTCTTCGCTCGATGACGGGATCGTTCATGAATCGAGAGTATAACAGGAGGGGACTGGGACAAGGGGACAGATCATTTGTCCTCTCGTATACTCGAGCAAAATCTCATTCATACATTTCAATAACATTCTCATATTATTCCGTGAACGGATACAAATAGCCCATAAACGTGCTATCCTGACTATAGAATATATGTGGCGAGAGAAGGAGGCTCCCCATGAATAAGGAAAGAATGCACGAGCTCGTCGAGGGCATACACATGATAGACGAGATCGACCCCGCGGACTTCAAGACCATCAAGACGGACTTCGAGTTCGAGGAGCCACCTGCCGTCTCCATCTACATGCCCGTCCAGCACACCGAGCGTGACATGCGCCGCAACAACTGGGATCGCATCGAGTTCAAGGACCTGGCAAAGGAGGCCAAGCGCCAGCTGCTCGCCAGCTGGGACGAGCGCGAGGTCAAGCCCATCCTCGAGAAGCTCGACTACATGTCCAAGCGCCAGGACATGGAGCTGTGGCTCGAGGCCAAGAAGGGGCTCGCCTTCTTCCTCAACACCAAGACCTGCTACGTCTACAACATGGACATGACGCCCACAGCCCAGGTCGTCGTCGGCGACGATTACGACTTCGCCCAGCTCAACGGTGAGATCATCGAGGATACGGCATCACGTTTCAAGCTGCTGCTCCTCAACGCGGATTTCTTCGCCGTACTCGACGGCAACGACCAGGGCGTGCACTTCGAGGAGTTCCCGGAAGACGTCAAGCACTACTTCGCCGAAACCTTCCCGGAGTTCGACGGAGAGGTCACGGCGCTTGACTACTATAGCCTCGAGGACCACCTGCCGCCCTATCACGGCTGGAAGTCTCGCAATGACGTCAAGCAGGAGGAGGCGCGCAAGTTCTTCCGCTATGTCGACAAGGTCATGAACGACGAGATCGTCCGCGACGAGACCGACATCCCCGTCATCCTCGTGACCGCACCGGAGCATCTCCACGACTTCCGCGAGGTGTGCACCTTCAAGGCCCTGTATCCCAAGGCCATCGAAAAGGACCCGCGCGGTCTCACGGGCGGCGAGCTCGTCGCCGACGCACTCGAGGTGCTCGGCAGCTAGAGGCGCAAGGGACAGACGATTATGACGAAGGGCAAGGGCAAGCGCATCGCACTGTGGGTCATCGCCATCGTGGCGGGCGTGCTCGTCCTCGCCCTCGTCGTCATCAACATCTACGTGCGCGTCGCGTACCACACGTACTACTCCGAGGCGCAGCGCGAGTTTAACATCCCCGGCATCCACGACGGATTCGTGTGCCAGGACCTTGACTACTACGATGAGGGTTCATGCTGGCTGTTCAGCGGCTACGATGCCGGCGGCGGAGCCTCTCCCCTCTACCGTCGCGATGCGGACGGTAGCGTCGCGCGCTTCTACGCCAAGCTTCCCGACGGGACGATCTACGATGACCATGGCTCGGCCATCACGACGACGGACCGCTACGCCTTTCTGGCGTGCGAAGACGGCTGCCTCATCTTCGACGCGACCGACCTCGCCACCGTCAGTGCGGGTGGCACGGTGAGCGCCGTCAGCTCGGTCGACCTCGAGATAACGCCGGCGTTCATGAATGTCGAGAACGACACGCTCTACGCGGGCACCTTCCACCTCATCCCGAGCTACCCCGCCCCCGACGCGCACCACCTCATCGCTCCGAGTGGCAACGAGAACGCGGGTGTCATCTTCGCCTACCCCGCGGACGTGAACGCCCCGTACGGCTTTGCCACGCAGGCGGCCTACGTCTATTCCATCCCGGATGCAGTCCAGGGCATGGCAGTACTTCCCGATGGAAACATCATGCTCTCGAGCTCATACGGGCTCACCTCGTCGCATCTACGCGTCTACGATACGCAGACGGCGCAGCGAGGCGACGCCTTCCTGGTCGACGGTCGCGAGGTGCCGCTGTATTTTCTTGACACAGGCAATCTCGTGTCCGACCTTGTCGCCCCGCCCATGAGCGAGGGCATCGAGACACACGACGGGCGCATCTGGATATCCGAGGAATCCGCGGGCAACAAGTACCTCTTCGGCAAGCTCTACGGCGCGGGCTCGGTCTACTCCATTCCAGTAGACTAGGCTGTCTCGCTCGCACCCGCTTCTACTGGCACATCCGTGAACTCGTAGAAGACCGAGCGTCCCTTTCCCAGCCGCTTGGCTTCGTAGAGGGCGGCATCGGCCTGTGCGTAGAGATCCGCGAAACCGACTCCTCCTTGTGCAGGATCGTGCATGCGCACGCCGACGGACACGCTCACGGGCGCGTTTCGCTCGGGCAGCACGTCGATTTGAGCCAGACCGTGCTCGATGCGATCGAGAATGGCGCGCAAGGTGTCCTCGTCGGTCGTACCGGATATCGCGATGGCAAACTCGTCGCCACCCATGCGGCAGGCGATATCCGAGGATCGGATGACTTGGGAAAATACCCTGGCAACGTTGCGGAGCACCTTGTCGCCCATCGCATGGCCGTACGTGTCGTTTATGCCCTTGAGGTCGTCGAGGTCGATCATGAGCAACGAGAAGGGCTCCTCGCGTTCGATCATGGCGTTGACCTGCATGGTGAATGCCTGGCGTCTCATGAGGTGCGTCAATTCGTCAAGATATAGACAGTCTGACCAAAAATGGTTATAGACATCGCGCAGGACGTAGCGCACCTGCTGAATCTCATGCACGTCCTCGAGCTTGAGGACGTGTGCCTCATAACGCACGTCCTCGCCAAGACCGCGCAGCGCGGGCAGAACGTCGGGCAGGGGATCGGCTCCGCGCCAGCGCGACGGCGACAGGACGAGCAGGACGTTATCCGTGAAGGTGGCGCACATGAGCCCGCTTCCCTTGTAGGCGACTTGTTCGTTGGCCGCCTTCATCGCTCGCATGACCTCGGATTCCTCGCCAAAGAACAGGTAGCAGCCAAGCTCGATCTCATCCGAATCGGCGACCTTCTCCTGCAAGATCGTGCTGCAGGCGAGAAAGTTATAGAGCCCCGTCTTGGGAGACACGTAGAGACGGGCGTCCTCCATGGTGACCATGAGCCCGATCATGACCATGACGAGCGCCGGACTCGTGACGAACACATGGGGCCACGCCATCTGCACGGCCAATGCGACGACGAGCACGACCAGTGATGCCGCGAACACCATCCCGTTGGCATGCCCGAGCGTCGCGCGATGGCGAACGAGCAAGACGGCCAGCGTGACGATTGTGAACATGACCATGGCATAGAGCACGTAGACCTTGGGGCCAGACGAGTACGAGCCATGCGACGTGTCGACGTAATCGAGGGGCAAGACAAGTTCGGCGCAGACGACAAGCAGGCATATGACGCAACTCGTCATGATCAGAACGCGCTGGCTGACGCCTCCCGTCCGTTCGATGAGCATGAGGAGGTACACGAGCAGAAGCCCGCACCACGACACGAGCGTGACGAAAAAGACGAGATGGCATACCAGGTTGAGTCCCTCGGGGACGAGCGCGCGGTTATTGACCGCATATTCCATGGCCGTCGCGGCACACAGGTTCAAGACGGCGACGAAGCCCATCCATGAGAACACGCGCGAGGCCTTCGTGGGCAGACGTTGCTTGCGCAGGAAGAGCGCAAGGCAGTACAACATGATGAGAAGGCACGCCAGTGGAAGGCGAATCTGCATGCACGTCGCCATCTACCCCTCCTACGCGGCGGACCTCTCGACCTTGATGCCCGGTGCGCCAAGGTGCACGAGCATGCAAGAGTCCTCGCCGAGCATGCCGTTGACACGATTCGTAAACGCCTCGACGCGCTCGTTGGGGACGATCACCTGGATGGTGCCGCCGAATCCGCCCCCGTGTATGCGCGCCGACCCGAACGGTTTGCCCTTCCCCAGCCCCGCGAGCTCTCCGAGCGCATGTTGGCACAGGGCGAGCGTCATCATGGCGTCCTCGTGCTCGCCGGGAAAGCCGACGTTCTGCAAATGCTGGGCCGATACGACACCCGAGCGGTTGGTGAGACAGATGAAGCGCCTGGCGTCATCGTCTTCCAGAGCCTCGAAGCGTTGGCGCACGAGGGCGAACTCCTCGAAGAAGGCGAGCCCACGCAGGGCGACCAGATCGCCGCAACGTTCGCGCACGAGACTGATATCGTCGAGGTAGCGCTCCATGCCGACGTCACGCAGCTGGGCGACGCCAAAGATATCCGCAGCCGACTGCATGTCCTGGGCGACCTGCGCGAACGATTCGGTCGAATTCTCGTGGCCGCTGCCGCAGCTGACGAGGACGTAGGTGTAGTCATCGCATGACGGCGGCAGGACGAGGGGGACCATGGCGGGGCTGACCCGATTTGCGAAGTCCATGTGTATGACACCGCCATACGCGCAGGCAATCTGGTCCATGATGCCACAGGGCTTGCCGAAGAAGGCCCGCTCGGCATGCAGGGCCATCTGGGCCAGATGCAATGGCGTGAGGCGTTTGCTGGCGTAATCGACATCTCCCGCCGCCGTGGCCCCATGTAAGCTGATCTTCCAGCCCCCGAGCACCGCCAACGCGGTGCCGACGCATAGCTCGAAGGCCGCAGAGCTGGAAAGCCCCGCGCCGGCCGGAATGTCCGATTGGAGTTCGAGCGTGCAACCTCGCAGCTCGACACCCTGTTGCATGAGCTGCGCCGCCATGCCGCGTACGAGCGAGATGGCCGTATGGCGTTCGCTTGCGCGCGAGGTCCAGCAATTGGGATCGGCGAGGTTGATGACGCATTCCTCGTAGCCCCGGGATCGCACGTGTATGCAACTGCCACGACTGGCGTGCGCATCACAGCTGATGCGACGGTCCACGGCCGCCGCGATGACGCAGCCGCCCTGATGGTCCTGGTGATTGCCCGCGAGTTCGGTTCTACCGGGAACGCTGACGTGGTAGTGATCGATGGTTCCAGACGCCTTGTGATGCTCCGATGACGCGATGTCCATGGCCGGCCCTTTCTCGCGTACTTTGGTTTTTCGATTGTCCGCCTGGCAAATAATCTATATCGCGTATGATTGTACCACCAAGCGCGCCGTCTCCCCCCGCTGGCGCGTCGGAAAGAATGGAGGCATGGGGACGATGTTCGATCTCAAGCGCGCGGCCGCGAGCGCCCTGCAAACGCATCCCGATGACGAGCTCACGCCTCTGCTCACGCCCTGGGGCGAATCGCTTGACGCCGATGCCGTCTTGCGGGAATATCCCCGTCCCCAGATGAGGCGCGAGTCGTATGCCAACCTCAACGGCTGGTGGGAATGCACGATACGTGCCGACCAGCACGAAGGCGACGATGAGCAGCCCGTCTACACCGGAAAGATCCTCGTTCCCTTCTCTCCCGAAGCACCGCTTTCCGGCGTGGGCCATCAGCTCAAGCCACACGAGACCATCTGGTACCGGCGCAGCGTCTCGATGCTCAAGCGGCCCGGCAAGCGCTATCTGCTCCACTTCGGGGCTGTCGACTACTCGTGCGAGTGCATCGTCAATGGCTATCCGGTCGGAAGCCATCAAGGTGGCTACACGCCGTTTACCTTTGACATCACGGATGCCCTCCTGGTCCTGGGCGATACGGAATCCGTCGCCACGATCGACGTGGCGGTACGCGATCCGAGCGAGACGGGCGGCCAGCCGCGCGGCAAGCAGAGGCTCGACCGTGGAAGCATCTGGTATACGGCGCAGAGTGGCATATGGCAGACCGTCTGGATGGAGGAGGTCAGCGATTCCCACATCGAGAAGCTTGACTTGCGCTGCGACGATAACACGCTGCATGCGCGTGTGCACGTTGCCGGGTCCATCGGCGATGCCGAGTGTGCTCTCTCGGTCGACGTCTTCGACGAGGGAGAGCTCATCGCGTCGGCCTCGGCAAACGTACGGGGTCCCGGCCCCCATGACATAGAGGTCACGGTGGACGAACCGCACCTCTGGAGTCCCGATGACCCGCATCTCTACGACCTTGGCATCTCGTACGGCGAGGATGCCGTCGGCAGCTACTGCGCGTTTCGCAGCTTTTCCATCGAGACGGTAAAAGGGCACGGCAACGGACTTCCTGTCTTCTGCTGCAATCACGAGCCGCTCTTCCTCAAGGGCGTTCTCGACCAGGGATATTGGCCAGACGGGCTACTTACCGCACCGAGCGACGAGGCACTGCTCCACGACATCGAGACGGCCCGCGAGCTCGGCTTCAACATGCTGCGCAAGCATCTCAAGGTCGAGCCGGCGCGCTGGTACTATCACTGCGACCGTCTGGGCATGATCGTGTGGCAGGACATGGTCAACGGAGGGGCGGCAGAATACCCACCTCTCTACACGAGCCAGATTCCCACCGTGTCTCCGGAAATCGCCCGGCATTTCGACGACACGAAGAAGCTCGAGCGATTTGGCTCCGCCGACGCGCAGGCCCGCGCCGCATGGCTCGAGGAGGCCCGCGCCACCATCGAGCACCTCCGCTTCTTCCCGTGCATCGCCACGTGGACCGTCTTCAACGAGGGATGGGGGCAGTTCTGCGCAGATGACGTGACCGCCGAGCTCGCCAAGATCGATGACACGCGTCCGTACGACCAGACGAGCGGCTGGTTCGACCAAGGCGGCGGAGACTACGTCAGCGAGCACAACTACTTCCGCGACCTTCGGATCCCGAAGGGTCGGGGCCATGATGACAGGCGTGCTCGCGTCATCTCGGAATTCGGAGGCAGCGCGTTTCGCGTCGAGGGCCACAGTGCGATCGAGCGGTCGTACGGATACGAGAGCTTCGACGATATCGCGGACTTCACACAGGCGGTTGAGCAATCGATCGCGCAGGCTGAAGCCCTCGAGGCACGGGGGCTGTCCGGCTACGTATACACCCAGCTTTCGGATGTCGAGGAGGAGGTCAACGGCCTTTTGACCTATGACCGTCGCGTCGTGAAGACGCGGGTGCCTACATCCCCAGAAGCGCGACCGCCCCAAACCATAGCGGCGGAATGAAGAGCGCGGGCAGGAGGTTCATGACGGGAATCTCCTTGACCTTGAGGATTCCCAAACCCGAGGCGAGGATCATGAAACCGCCGACGAGCGTGATCTCGACCATGAGGCCGCCGTCCAGAAACGGCGCGAGAAAACCCGCGAGCAACCAGATGGCACCCTGCCAGCAAAAGAGCACGATGGCAGCGAACGCGATGCCAAACCCGAACGAGGACGCAAGCACCATCGAGGTGACGAGATCGAGCGTCGCGTTGGTGAGCAAATAGGTCTCGTCGCCATACAGGGCGCTGTTGATGGGACCGAGTATGGATAGCGCGCCGATGCAGAAGATCATGATCGCCGTGGAAAGGCCCTGGGCAAGCCCCTCCCCGTCCTTGGAGCGCTTGGAGACGAAGCGGCTGAAGCGACCGTCGATGTCGATTGCGGTGCCGAGCACGCCGCCGATGGCGAGGCTCGCGATGAAGAGCACGGGATAGATGCTCTGCGACATGCTCGTCACGATGGCGTTCACGCCGATGCCGACGGCGGCGAGGCCCATGGCCGCATAGAGAATCTCCTGATAGCGCTTACCCAGTCCGCGCCGGGCAAGCGCGCCGACGGCACTTCCTATGACGATCGTCGCCGTGTTGACCAATGTCCCCAGCATATATGCTCCCCCGGACGCACAAGGCGTCATCTAGCTGTAACGTTTCTCGTCCAAAACTTAGCTAGTATAGATGAAATCAATCCAATTTAGACGAATAGCGACGAAGGGCTGATGGGCATGGCATTGGGTGTGAGCAGACGAGACATGGTGATGATAGGCGTATTGCTGGCGGGCACGTTGCTGGCGGTGCTCAACCAGACACTGCTCTCCCCCGCGCTTCCCGCCATCATGGCGAGCCTCGAGGTCGATGCCACCACCGTGCAATGGCTCACGAGCGGCTATTCGCTCGTCGAGGCGGTCATTATCCCGCTCTCGGCCTTCCTCATCGGGCGCTTCACGACACGCCAGCTCTTCAACACGGGGTTCGTCATCTTCGCGATAGGTAGTCTGGCCGCCGCACTCGCCCCCAACTTCTGGGTGCTGCTGCTCGGCCGCGTGCTGCAAGCCGCGTGTACGGGCATGGTCATGCCCATGGTCTTCACGGTCATCCTGCTCGTCTTCCCCCGCGAAAAGCGCGGCACCGCCATGGGCGCCATTGGGCTGATCATCGGCTTTGCCCCGGCCGTCGGTCCCTCGGTAGCGGGTTTGCTCGTCGACTCGGTCGGCTGGCGTTGGCTCTTCGGCATCGTCACGATCTTGACCGTCGTCGTCCTCGTGCTCTCGCTCGTGCTCCTGCGCAATTACGGCGACTTCAAGCGCACGAGCTTCGACAAGCTGTCCGTCCTGCTCTCCTCGGCGGGCCTCGTCTGCCTGCTCTATGGCCTCTCGACCTTCTCGTCGAACGACAACCTGTTCGTGACCGGCGTACTCATCGTCATCGGCCTCGTGCTCGTGGGCCTCTTCGTGCGTCGTCAGCTCAAGCTGCCCGTCCCGATGCTCAAGGTCGACATCCTCAAGACGCGCAAGTACGCGACGACCGTCGTCATCATCGTCATCGTGCAGGCCGCCCTCATGGGCACGGGCGTCATCACGCCGCTCTACATTCAGGGCGTCTGCGGTTATTCGGCTACGATGTCGGGCGTTGCGATGCTGCCCGGCGCGGTGATCGGCGCTTTCATGGGTCTCGTGAGCGGTCGGCTCTTCGATCGCTTTGGCGTGCGCAAAGTCGTCGTACCCGGTTCCCTCGTCGCGCTCTTCGGAGCCTTTTGCCTCACGCTGCTGGGTATGGACACCGACTTCGTCTTCATCATGCTCGCCTACACGATTCTCACCATCGGTCTGCAGTTCACGATGACCCCGCTCAACACCTGGGGCGTCAACGCGTTGTCCAACGACGTGATCCAGCATGCGCAGGGCCTGTCAAACACGCTCAACCAGGTCGCCGCCTCGCTCGGAACGGCCATGCTCGTGTCCATCTCGGCACTCGCCCCCGTCTTCGCTCCCGAATCGGCGGGCATAGAGCAGATGTTCATCGGCGACCACATGGCGTTTTGCACCACGGCGGCGATCATGGTCATCGCCGTGCTCATCATCCTCTTCTTCGTGCGTGACAAGGCGAGAGAAAGAGGAGCCGCGAAGGTCGAGATTCAGGCCGCCGGCGATGGAACCGTCGATTACGCGGCCGGCTTCGACGGCGTGACGGTGGATGCCACGGCAAGCGAGAACCTGGCGGCGGAAACCAGCAGCATGCCCGTCGAGGCGCAGTACCAGGTGAGCGATGCCATGAACCGCAATCCTCTTGCCGTCCTTGCCGGCACGCCCATGGACGAGGTCATCGAGCTCATGGCGGCAAACGACACAAGCGGCGTGCCCGTCGTCAACGAGGACGACAAGCTCGTCGGGTTCATCTCCGATGGCGATGTCGCCTCCTACCTTGGCAGCAACAACATATCGCTGCTCGACTCGACGCTCAACATCTATCGTTTCGAAGATGACTCGGCACTCACGTCACGCCTGGTCGACCTGCTCAACCTCGACGTCATGGACATCGCGACGAAACGCGTCATCTCCGTACGCGAGGACACGCCGCTCGACAAGGCGGTCCACACGCTTTCCGAGAAGCGCATCAAGAAGATGCCCGTCATAGACGGGGAAGGCAGGCTCGTGGGCGCCCTGAGCCGCCGCAACGTCATGCACGCCATCGCCGGTGCGATCGGCGAGCTCAAGGCACGAAGCTAGCGGAAGCGCTTGAGCAGTAGCGAGTTGCAGACGACGCTCACGCTCGACAGGGCCATGGCAGCGCCCGCGAGCGCCGGCGCCAAGATGCCCACGGCGGCAAGCGGGATCATGATGCAGTTGTAGATGAGCGCCCAGAAAAGGTTCTGGCGAATCTTGCGCATGGTCGCCTTGGAAAGCCGCAACGCGACCACCAGATCGCTCAAGCGATTGTGCATGAGCACGACGCTTCCGGCGTCAAGGGCCACATCCGTGCCCGATGCCATGGCGATGCCCACATCGGCCGCGGCAAGTGCTGGGGCGTCGTTGATGCCGTCTCCGACGAACGCCGTGACGCCGTCTTCGCCACCAGCCTCCTTCACGTCGCGCACGCACTGGGCCTTCTCGAGAGGACGCACACCGTAAAAGACACGTGCGGCGGGGATGCCGACCGCCTCGGCAACTGCCAGGGCCGGGCCTTCCCCATCGCCCGTCACCATGTAGGAGTCGACGTGATACTCATTCGCGAGCGTCTCGATCGTCTCGCGCGCATCGGGTTTGGGCGCGTCGGCAAAGTCGAAGCCGCCAACGTCGACACCGTCCACGACCACGCGTGATCCGACGAAGACCTCATGCCCCTCGACGATGCCGGTCACGCCCGAACCGATAACGGCCTCGAAGCTCTCCGGCTCCGGCAAGGCGGCCGACAACGCGACGGCAAAGCCCTCGCTTCCCGGCTCTTGCACGGCGACATCCTCCCCCAGCGCTCCACTACGCGCCGCGTAAAGCACGACAGCACGGGCCAGCGGATGCTCGCTTTTCGTCTCGAGCGCGGCTGATAGACGCAACGCGTCGGCCGGCACATCGCAGGCGATAACCTCGGGGGCACCGCGCGTGATGGTGCCGGTCTTGTCCATGATGGCGTTCCTCAGCTTGCATACGCGCTCGAGGATCTCGCCATCCTTGATGAGGATGCCGAGCTGCGCGCCCTTGCCCATGCCGACCATGAGCGCCGTGGGCGTCGCCAGACCGAGTGCGCAGGGACACGCCACGACGATCACGGCGATGGCGGGCAGCAGGGCCTGCTGCAACAGCGCGTCAGGCGAGTTGGGCGGCACGAAGAAGAACCATACGCAGAAGGTGATGGCCGCGATGATGAGGATGGCGGGGACGAATACGGCCGCGATCTTGTCGGCAAGGCGCTGGACCGGGGCCTTGGATCCCTGCGCGTCCTCCACGGCGCGTACGATACGCGCCAAGGTGGAATCGGCGCCCACACGCACGGCCTTCACCTCGAGCGCGCCCGTCGTGTTGAGCGTGCCACCGGTCACCTCGTCGCCCTCGCGCTTGGCAACCGGAAGCGCCTCGCCGGTGAGCATGGACTCGTCGACCTCCGATGCACCTTGCATCACGATACCGTCGACGGGTATCTTCTCGCCCGGACGGATGAGGACGACATCGCCGATGGCGACGGCAGACAGCGGGATCTCGACTACGGATCCCCCGCGGTCGACCCGAGCTGTCGGCGGAGCGAGGTTCATGAGTGACTCGATGGCCTGGTTGGTCGCCCCCTTCGCGCGCGTCTCGAGAATCTTGCCGAGGAGCACGAAGGTGATGAGCATCGCGCAGGTCTCGAAGTACGGCATGCCGTTATTGATGGCAATCGACTCATGGCTCGTCCAATCCCCGCGAACAACCGGCAGAAACGTAATCCACAGCGAGAAGAGAAACGCGATCGTGGTGCCGAGTGCGACGAGTACGTCCATGTTGGCAGACCCGCTCTTGAGCGATGCAAACGCCCCCTTGTAGAAACGTGCGCCACAGCCGAACTGCACGGGTATGGTAAAGACGAGCATGAGGATGTTGGTGGCGAACATGGCCTGAACATGCGTGGGATTTGGCACGAACAACGACGCGAGCGCACCACCGATGCCCATATGGGCCCCGGGAAGCATGCCTGTGCAGAAGATGACGATGGTGAGCACCAACGAGGTGATGAAGACGTTACGGTCGTGCCGTGCGCGTGCAGCCTCCTTTGCCCGGCGCTCCTCGTCGACCAACGGAGCGTCATCGTCGATGAGCTCCGCGGTGAACGAGAGGTCGTCGAAGACGCGGAGCATGTCATCGACCGTCGCCGCGTCCGTGTCGAAGGTGACCTGCCCCGTGTTGTTGGCGAGGTTCACCGCGACGTCGATGACGCCCGGCGTATTCCGGTAGTGCTTCTCGATGTTGGCCGCGCAGTTCGCGCAATGCATGCCGTCGATGGCCAAGCGTATGGTGCTTTGCATGAACGCCCCTTTCGCGTCTTTAGCATGCTCCTGAGCTTAGCATAATAAATTCGATACGTGAAAGAAAACAGGGTGGCTCCCCACGGGGAACCACCCTGGAATTGTCGTAAGCATCCGCTTCTAGAGGCTCTTCTTGAAGTCCTCGAACTTCTGCTTGATCTCGGTGCGCTTCTTCTCGATGGCCTCGTGCCGGTCTGCCTTGCGCTGGGCGCGCAGCTTATCGCGAGCCTCCTTGGCGAGCTCCTGCTGAATCTGGTCGGCTTGATCGACCTCGTCGGCGATCTCGGCGGCATCCCAGTGCATGACCGCGCAGTCCATGCCCTCGAACTGCATGTCGAAATCCGCGGAGTCGTCCTCCTGCACGAGCGCGATGAGGGCCGTCTGCCCCGGAAGCAACGAGCGACTGCTGTAGGCGAGCAACGAGGTGTTATCCGCGGCATCGCTCTCGTCAACGAGGCTGCCCGCGAGTAACCCCACGCCACCGCCGAGCAGGATACCGATGGGACCGCCGAGTATGCCTACGGCCGCTCCGAGCAGGCCGCCCATCCAGGTGTCATCCGTCGTGTCCTGACCCGAATCGAACCCGTCCTTGGGCACGACGTTTCCATCAACGTTTTTCACGATGACCATCTGGAGGATCGTGTAGGACGATGTGACCGGCTTGCTCTTGAGGTGCGAGAAAGCCTCGTAAGCTTGGCTCTCGACCGGAAAGGTTACCATCGTTACGTATTCCATGGCATAGCTCCTCTTCTCTGCAACACATATTGCATACTCGTAGTATACACCGTTCACAGATTATTTCATGCCGTTCATGGAATAAATAGGATTTAATCCTTCACGCTGAAGTTGCTGCCATCGACCTCGAGACCAGCACCTACCTCGATGAGCTCGTACTCCTTCGTACCATAGCCAAGCCGCGCGGCGTCGTCGATGGTCTTGGTGCCGTGCTTGGAATCGATGCGCTCGAGCAGATGATCGCGACCCGGATCATCCGAGTTTTTCACGGCGTCGATGCATGCCTGGTCGATGGCGACCGGGTCGAGAGAGGCGAATATGCCGATATCGGCCATGCAGGGATCCTCGGCGACGGCACAGCAATCGCAGTCAACCGACAAGTTGCAGGCTATGTTGATGTAGGCCAAGTTGCTGCCAAAATGGTTCACCACGGTCTCGGCCGCCTCGGCCATGGCCTCCAGAAAGTCGTCCTGCTCTGCATGCTTGTCCCAAAACTCGCCTTGCTTGCGCGTGGCGCCGCCGGTGTGGATGTTCACCTTGCCCTCGTTGGAGGCGCAACCGATGGAAAGCTGCTTGAGCGCGCCGCCATAGCCTCCCATGGGATGTCCCTTGAAATGCGACAGCACGAGCATGCTCGAGTAGTTTGCCAGATGGCCGCCCACGAGGTTCTCGCTCAGCACGCGTCCGTTCTCGATGGGAAAGACGAGATCGGGGCCATCGGCATCCATGATGTCCACGTCGAAGTAATCGGTCCACCCGTGGGCGGCCATGAGCTTCTCGTGCTTCTCGGTGGTGTCGCGCGCACCGTCGTAGGCAGTGTTGCACTCGACGATGGTGCCATCGACCTCCTCGACCATGGGGCACATGAACTCGGGATGCAGGTAGTTCTGGTTGCCCTCCTCGCCGGAGTGCACCTTGACGGCGACCTTGCCGGGTAGCTTGACGCCCAGCATCTCGTACATGCGCACGACGTTTTCGGGGCTTATCTCGCGGGTGAAGTAGACCTTTGCCTTTTCCATGGCATTCCTTTCGCTTGAAATGATGAGCATACTTTATTCTCTGAACCTGTCTTTAAGTCAAGAAGTTCTTCTGAGAATTGCGAAGGAAGGCACGTGGACTCGAGCAGTCATCTCATTTGAAAGCTAGAAGAAGATGCTGGGCATCGTTTGTTGCCTGCTCCTTGTTCCACTACTTCACGACAACGAAGTCGACGAGAAACGGATTAACGCTACTCATGAATTCCTTGCGATGGGCCACGGTTGCCTGACCTTCGGGAATGGTTTTGAAAGCATTGGCAACTTCGGATGCCTCGCTGAAAAACAGCTCGAGTATTCCGTCAAATGGGAGCCTGTCATGAGTAACATGACGACCATTTATCATACGGTCGATAATGAGATGCTGGTTATACCCGTAGAAAATGTCAGTAGGCATCTTCGCCATGCATCCCGAATGAACGACAAACCATTCGCGCGTGAAGTCCTCAAATGACACATCCGGCACCGTGCGGCCCAGCAACGTCATCTTCTTCTGGCATCCGTCCTCGACGCGCAGGGGAATGGACACGTTTTCAAGGCAGACGTAGGTCTCTTCGTACATCACCGCGTTTACACGCTCACGCAAAACCGCTGCATATGCATCGGATCTTCTAGCCTCCTCGTATGCGTCGAGATCGACATAACGCTCGATGGTAAACGCATCGGCAAGAATCGCTTCAGAAGAGGCATCACCGCGTTCCTTGGCAGTGACCCGATCGAACTCGAAGGATTCAAGCTCGGGGATTTGAAGACAGAGGGGTGCATAGGCATCGTGTAGAAATGTGTCAAATTCGCTGTCTGAGATAGTCGGATCTTTGCGGAAGAGGTTAATGCAGGAAATCATAGCGCCTGCCCTTTCTACTCCGGAAACGGTTTGGGATTAGCGGAAGGCGCGCAGATATGGCGCGCCTTCCACAGGAAAAGGAGTGTGGTTCGCCAGCGTGGCACGAGGGCGACCCACGACAAACACCTACATCATGAACACCTTATACGCATTGGCGGTGTCTTCGTAGCGCTTCTTGATATTCGCTTCGCCGCGCAAATACGTCAGAGACATTTCGGTAAAGTACCATCGGCCATCGACTTTCACATACTTGTTGTCATAGTGGGCGCGTCCGAAGAACTCCCCGCCGTTCACGGCATCGTACAAGTCGTCTTCGAGCGACCAATGAGATATGGCCGTGTCTTCGCCCGTAATCTCAATCCAATGGTGATGGCCCTGGTGGCTCGAGGTGACATCATCGGTGAACTTGCCCTTCATCGTCTCGAGCATCCCATCGCGACCCTCGTAGCGCCCGCCGGTTGTGTTGTTGATGAATACGAAGTCATCGACAAGGCACTCGCTGAGTCCGTCCCAGTCTTTCGCGTCAAGCGTATCCCAGTACTTTGCCTGGAGGCGTTCGATAGCCCGCATGTCCTCCAGGACCTGGATGCGCTTTTCTAGATCTTCCAAGGTGGTCATTGCCACACCTCTCCTTATAAGAGACTGAATCCGCCCTCTTCGTAGATGGTTTCGCCAGTGATGAACGAGGCATCATCAGACGCCAGGAACAACGCGACGTTGACCATCTCCTGAATCTCACCGTAACGACCGAAGGGCATCTTGGCCAGAAACGCGGCGTTACGCTCGGGATCAAACCTCGTGCCCTCTGTAATGCGCGTCTTGGACGTGCCGGGAGCAACGGCATTCACGTGAATGTCATACTGAGCCAGCTCCAGCGCCATGACCTGGGTGAGCATGCTGACCGCAGCCTTGGAAGGTCCATAGGGCGTGATGCCGCCAATGGTCTTGCGAGCGCTGTTCGAACTCGTGTTGACGATGTAGCCCTTTATTCCCTTGTCGACCATGGTACGGGCGACGGCTTGTCCAACGTAGAAGATGCCGTTCAGGTTCGTGTCCATGACATCGAGCCAGCCCTCCTGACTACACTCGAGGAAGTTCTGGCGGTGAGTAATGCCGGCGTTGTTCATCAGAACATCAACATGATCGAAGACCTCGATGGTCTTCGCAACGCATTCCTGCACTTGCTCGTAATCGCGTACGTCGCAGTGCATGCAATACACGCGTTCGTTTCCGTCATATACCTCTTCCATGGTGTCGTCTTCGATGTCGAAGACGACGACCTGGGCGCCTTCCTTCACAAGCTGCTCGGTCATACCGCGGCCAAGGCCGTTGGCGCCACCGGTTACGATTGCGACTTTGTCGATGAACCTCTGCTTTTCCATATGCGCTTCCTTTCTCGTCAAGCCACTACTTGTCGGCAGTTGCCAAATGAAGATACGTCGTCGCTCCACCATCGACGGACAGGTACTCCCCGTTGATGAAACTTGCACCATCAGACGCAAGGAACAGGACAGCGGATGCGACTTCCTCGGGAAGCGCGTAGCGCTTCAATGACGATGCCTCAGACAGGCCCTTGCGATTCTGACCCCTCGGCAGTGTCATATCCGAAAGAATCAGGCCGGGATTGACGGCGTTTACGCGCACGCCGAATGCACCGAGATCAGTGGCCGCGGCGCGCGTCATGCCCATAGCAGCCGCCTTGGCCATCGCATAACCGATGAGATTGCCCGGTCCAAAGTGATTGCCCTGATACGAGCACGTATTGACGATAGCACCACCGCCTGCATCGATAATTGCCTGGGCGCAGTAATGCATGCCGTTATAAACGCCCCAGCAATCGACGTCCATCATCCGCTCCAAATCTGCGCGCGACGACGTCAGTATCGACCCGTTGACACAGATGCCGGCATTATTGACGAGAACGTCGAGGTGGCCGTCCTCATCTAGGATGAGCTTGACGAGCTTCTGCCACGCGATCTCATCGACGACATCCATGGGAAACGCGACCGCTTCGCCACCGTCTTCGATGATGGCGGCCTTGACTTGCTCGAGCCCTTCGTCGTTGATGTCTGTCATATAGACTTTTGCGCCCTGTTGGGCAAACATCTTCGCTTCGATCTCGCCTTGTCCGGTCGCTGCTCCAGTGACAATGACCACCTGATCCTCAAACGTGCCCGTGCCTTTGCTAACACGAGGCCAACGCTTCGCTTTCTCCTCAGCGTAAATACGCTCCTCGAACTCCACTTGCCCGGGACCCGAGAAGACGACGTCATCGAAGACCGCTGCGCGTTTGGGTTTCATGATTGCCTCCGTTCAAAGAAGAGGTCGTGCCGAATGACATTCGACACGACCCCGTATCCCATTTACTTTTCGAGCTTCACGGGCACTGCTTCGACAAAGTACGTCGTCACCGTCCCGATAAACTCAGCGGCATGAACACTTGCGCGCTTCTTGAACCCTACGCTGCCATAGCATTCGTCGAAGGCATCCATGTCCTCGAACCAGAATTCGACCATACCCTCGACCGGAAGTTCTTTGTAATGCACCTCTTTATCACCGATGCATCGATCGATAACCAGGTTCTGGTTGTATCCGCAGCAGCCTTCCATGAGCTTCACCAGGATGGAGTGCACGTACCACCACTCGAAGTGGAAAGTCATGGCGTCAACTCCCTCTGCGCGATCACAGAACGAGACACGCTTGATGATGTTGCGGTCCTTGAGATACTCCGGAACGAGCTTGTCAAACTTTCTGACCGTGACAAGCACGGGAATGGGCTCTTCCACGATTTGTCCCAAGGCGTCTGTCACCGCATCACCGGCTTTGGCAAAGGACTCGACCATATCGCCATAACTGTCGAAGAGCATCTCGATGAAGCAATCGATATCGATTGCGCCGCGGCCTAGGTGCGAGCGCTGCTGCTTATCGGTCACATAGTTAATCTCACACGAGCGCAGCAGAGGCATCTGGGCAATTGCATCGCTTACCTCCCCCGCCATCACCGCACGAAACTCTTCTTCGGAAACTCCGTCCTTGCACTTGAGCAAGTTGATTCTCGAAATCATTTCCTATCCCTTCATCGGGTTTTTCAGGACTTGCGATAAGGGCGCAGCGTTGCTCCCCTTGTCGAGTAGGCAGGATGCCTGACATGCGTCCTACCGATATCACCTCGACACCTGAATGCAAGCGAGATGCTTGCCGGGTGCGGCCAATCATAGCTGGGCGCACCCGGAAACATTCTTGGTTCTTCTACGCGTTCTTGGCTTCCATCATTGCCGCATCGCGCGCCTTCATCTTGTTGTAGATAGGCATGCCGATCGCGAGCAGGATGATTGCAATGATGCAGAGCACGCCCAAAATGGGGAATGCCGTGCTATAGCTACCGGTAGTGGCAAGCGTATTGGCCGAAAGCATGGGGCCAATGACAGCGGCAAGCGCATAGCCCCAGTACATGAAGCCGTAGTTCTGGCCCATGTTTGCCGGGCCAAACGCATCACCGGTAAGCGAGGGCATGATGGCCATAATGCCACCGAAGCACATACCCAAGACGATCGACTCGATAATGAAGGGCATCGTGGAGTCGGTATTTCCATAAAGGAACAGGTGAATCACCGCGGTGATGCCAATAACGATGAACAGCGTCTGGAATCGTCCGATCTTGTCGGACAGCGTACCGAAACCAAAGCGTCCGGCGGCATTGGCAACGGCGAAGATGCTGACCATCATGGCACCCGTCGCAGCATCCATGCCCGCTTGCGTCTGGCCAACGAGGGATGCGGTACCGAGCATGAACACGCCCGTGCATGCGGTAAGCGCGAATACGATGACCATGATCCAGAAGAGCGGTGTCTTCATCATCTCGGGCGTAGTGTAGCTCCTGCGGTTCTTGGCCTCCTCGTCAACGGGGGGATTCCAACCCTCGGGCTGATAGTCTGCAGGCGGCAGAACGTAGCAGAGCCACGAGAAGATGAGGAACATGACGATGCTGAACGCGCCCACGACCATGAACGAGGGCATGGGACCGATTGCCTGCACGATCATGTTGCCGACCGGTGCAGTCCAGAGCGGCCACAGTGCCATCGTGGCAAGCGAGATACCGTTAACGAGACCCTTCTTGTCAGGGAACCAACGTGTGGTCAAGGCCAACGACGTGTTATAGATGATGCCGTCGGCAAAACCGACGATGATGCCGAAGGTGATGAGCAGCATGATGGGATTCGTGGAAAAGCCCGTGAGAATCCAGCCGATGCCAAAGACGATACCACTGACGAGCATGATCTTGTGAGCTGCGAACTTACGCTGGAACCAACCGCCAATGGGACCGCCCGCAAAGCCGATCACGACGATCGCGAGGGTGTAGGCAAGCGCTACGATCTGCGGCGACCAGCCGAACTCCGCCATCATGGGTTTCTGAAAAATGCTGTAGCAATTCAATGATGCGGTAATCGCTCCGCACATTGCCGCGCCGACAAGAACCACCCAGCGCGATTTAGGCTTCATTGCCATGTGTTCCTCCAATGTAGCTTCCGAAAGATTACGTGCATGTGAAAGGCGTCACCTTTCCCCCAAACCGAAACCCCTCCTCCTTTCGTTCCGACGTGCAAACCGTTCTATACACACATGATTCCGATGTTGCGATGCGTATTGATGCGTCGGAGTCAATTGGTGCCGAAACTGGGCCAGGCCCTCGCCGCTACGACGCGGCTACAACCAAGAAGCTAGAGAAATCAGCGAGAACGATGGCCCCGCTTGCCTCGAAGCCCTCCTTCTCACGAGATGTATGCTATGAGGGTTTGGAGGTGACCTCAAGAACGCACTTAAAAGTAAGAAGCTGCCGTATATGCAATCGCCACGGCAAAACTGACTACAGGAAGCAAAATCCCCTCATGAGCATGACGCAGACGATGAGGGCGGCAGCGGTGATGACCGCATAGAGTCCATTCCATTTGAGACTCGCCTCCACGGGAGATGCCCGCACCATATCCGCAACGGCTATGACGTTTGCCGAGGCAGGGCAGATCGTATTGCCCAACGCCCAGCTCATCGATAGGACAAGTGCGAGGTATGCAGCGGAAATCCCACATAGCGCCGGATCGATGGCACCTCCTATGACGGCCGTCGCCACGATGGGGTGGATTCCCGCTACGCACGTGAGCAGGACGATGGCGACGATGGCCGTCGTCAGCAACACCACGCTTTGCCCGGTGGTGAGCATGAGGGCCTGTGCAATGACATCACCGATACCCGAATAGCCGATGCTCTGGGCAAGCATGCCAGCCCCCGCGAAGAGGACGATCTGGTTCTTGGCGCCGGGAAGCTTCTTCTCGAAATACGTGCTCTTGAGCTCGCTGCGGTACAGGGAAAATCGTCTGATGACGAGCATCCAGACAAAGGGCCACACCAGAGAGGCCATTGCGACGACGATGATGGCGGAAAGGCCAAACACCTGGGAAATCACGGCAATAAAGGCTATTAGGAGCACGGAGAAGATGGCCAGCTCCGCTACCTTCGCCTTATCGATGCTTCCGGGAACATCCCGAGGCGCGTTCGCGTCATCGCCTGTCACGGAGACCTTCCTGCCCCTCTTGCACGAGAGCACCGTCATCAGGATCCCGATGCCCTCCGCTACAAGTGCGCAGACGATCGCGCATGGGGCAAAGCTCGTCCAATCAGCTCCTGTCACCGAAACGACTAGGGCGATGGTCGCCGACGTGGGCGCCCATATCATGCACGTAACGAACCCTCGCGCAAGAGCCGTTCCCAGAAGCCTCTTATTGGCTCCCAGACGGCTTTCGCGTGATATCTCGAACGTGAGCGGTACGGCCGCGATACTGATGAGCGCTCCAACTATGGCCGCCATTCCGCTTACGAGCGAATAGTACCTTCCCTCGGAATTGGCATGCCGCGCAAACAGCCCCCTCAATGATTCGTTGTAACCCCCATGTTGAACGGGTATGCCGATAAGCGGAATCAGGATGAACATGACGATGAGATCGGCGTTTTTTCGAAGCGCGCGCGCCCACTCCTCCACCGGCGCCTGAGCATAGAGCAGAAGACCGATGCTTATGACGATGAGGATGATACCGATAAGTCGCGACGAGCCGGTCGAAACGAAGGCGCTCATCACGAGCACCACGATCATGAGGACAATGCTCACGTCATCGAGCAGCGGGGCGCGTAGAAAGACATTGATGATGTAGCACACGGCAAAGCACAATGTAATGGCACTACGCACGGAGCGTATGGCAACGGGCTCTTTCATCGGACCCCCTAGAAAGGCAATTGGAAACTGCATGGGCGCAGGAGGTCTCCTCCTGCGCCCACATGACGATGCAGAACAAAGTATTCTGTCATAGAACTAGCTGTTAACCGGGGTGCCGTCCTTCCGGTAAAAGCGCTTCATGAGGAAAATTGCGACCACGATCGAAACAACGTCGGCGCCGATGATGAAAAACGCAAGGGAGATGGCACTTCCCGTCCCTGCAATAATCGCCGTGGCTATGGCAGGAGCCATACCGCCGAATACCGCCGCCGCGAGATTATAGGCAAGACCGACACCGCTGTTGCGTGTCTCGGTAGGTACCCTCGGATGCCGCCGTTGCCACGGCCACCGCGTTGAGCGACTGGAACGGCAACAGACATGCCAGGGCGCAAATCATGATCAATACGGCATGCCCGTTGATGACGGCCCAGAAGACCGGGTAGGCAAGCACGATGAATCCCAGACATGCGATGATGACGGACTTCCTGCGTCCGAACTTATCCGCGAACATGCCCGCAAACGGACAGAGGATCAAATACACGGCAACGACGGCAGTGTTTACGATAAATCCCTCGAGCATGGTTCCACCGACGAACTCCTTGATGTAGGTGGGAAGGTAGGTCACCAACAGGTAATAGGACACGCTGGTGCCGGCAAGCAGACCGATGTTGGTAATCATCGCGACCCAGTGCTTCTTGAAGAGGACCTTGACGGGCGTATGGTCTTCCTCAGCGCTCTTCTTCTGCTCCTTCATCTTCTCGAACTCGGGGGGCTCGGGCACGCTCTTGCGCAGATAGACGCCGTAAATGGCAACGACAATGCCAATGAGGAACGGAATGCGCCAACCCCAGGCGTAGAGGTCGGGCTGGGACAGGACCGACGTGCAGATCAAGCCGGTGATGGAGCCGATGAGCATGCCGACACCAACGCTGAACGGCTGCCAGCTGACGAGAAACGAAGTATTCTTGCCGTTGTTGAACTCGGAGATGAACGTAAGGGCAGAACCGAACTCGCCGCCCGTTGCCAAACCCTGCAGCAAACGCAGAACCGTAAGCAAAATGGGTGCCATAATGCCGATTTGCTCGTATGTGGGCAGACAACCCATGAGCATGGTGCATATGCCTATTGCCATGATGGTGACGGTGAGCGATTTCACGCGCCCGTGCTTGTCCGCATAGGCACCCATGATAAGACCGCCGATGGGGCGCACGACAAACCCGACGCCAAACACCATGAAGCTCATGAGGATACCGACAACGGGATCCTCGGACGTGAAGAACTCTGCGGAAATGACAACCGCAAAGTAACCATATAAACCGTAGTCATACCATTCCAGAACGTTGCCCAGGCATCCAGAGAGTATCGACTTGAAAAGCGATGCATTCTTCTTGGCCGGCTGTATCTCATTTGCCATACGTGCTCCCCTTTCATAAGGACCTCCATACGCCGCGAAAACAGCCTGCTCCATGTACAGGAGGCGAATATCGCAAGGCGCCTTCCCATCTGCATCTACACCCGCGCACATCATTGCGACCGGCACGATCGAGCTGCGAGAAGATGCATATATCCCATCTAAGGAGAATGGTATGACCGACAGGAAAGGTGCTCAATAACGCACATATAAGTTAGTGCTCACCAGAAAGTAAGCCACTAGAAGGGAAAAGCCGCCCCGTCTCGACTGAGACGAAACGGCTTACAGCGCATGGATCGAACGGCTAGATTCGACAGGCCGCCTCCCTGGCATCAATAATGGCATGCTTGACAAAGGCGTTGTCGCCTCCCAGCGTAGAGCCAATCTCCATAACCTCCACGCCCATGTCCTTGAGTTCATCGTAAAACGCGGCGTCGCGTTTCTCGGGAAGCATGACAAGCACACTGTCGCAGCTAAAGGAACGTTCCTCCCCGTCTACCTCTGCGATGACGAGTCCTTTGCGGATTTCCTTGCACGTGGCATTGCGCACGACATCGACACCATTTTCCTCGAACCACGGCTCCAAGCGCACCTTGTATGGCACGGGTACTAGGCCGCCGATGTCGTCGTCTTCTGCAAGCAAGGTAACATCCTTGCCGCAGTGAGCCATGAACGTGGCACACTGCGCGCCTTCGGCACCGGCGCCCAATACGACTATCCTTTTGCCTACCGGCATAAAATGCCTGCTCGCCTTGTTTATGAATTCGGGACTGAAGAATTTGAGCGGGAGCTTCGCAAGCTTGGAGAGTCCGGGGATGGTATACACCTTGCCAGCATCAATTCCAGGAATATCGGGAATCAAGTACGGTGAACTATTGGCGAGCATGACCACATCGGGGCTCTCGCGGCAAACGAGCTCGGGCGTGACCTCTTCGTTGAGATGCACGCGTACGTTGGACTTGCCCACCATAGTGGTGAGGTAGTCGTAGATGGGCATAATGTCCTCGACCTTATTGCCTTTGATCATCGATGCCAGCTTGAGTCGACCACCTAGCTCGCCAGACCTCTCGTACAAGTCCACGTCATGGCCGCGAGCGGCCGCGTCAATCGCCGCTTGCATGCCCGCGGGACCTCCGCCGATGACCATGACCTTCTTCTTTGTCTCGGCTGGCTTGAGCTCGAGCTCCCTTTCGCGCCCAAGTGCCGGATTCACACGGCAGATGCGCGGGGAAACGAGCGGATCTTGGCATGACCCACAGCGATTGCATCGACGGATTTCGTCGGTACGACCTTCCTTGACCTTGTTGGGGAACTCGGGGTCGGCCCAAAGGTAGCGACCAAAGCCGATGATATCGGCATAACCTTCCTCGAGGGCACGCTCACCCTTGGCCTCATCCATGCGACCAACGCACACGACGGGAAGCTCGACGGCGTCCCTGATGTACTTGGCAGCCGGAAGTAGCAAACCCATGCCCTCATAATCCTTCATGTACGGACGCATATGAGACTCGGGGTCGGGATACGGAAAGTAATCCGGAATGAAACGAAACGGAAGTTCGCCGTAGCCATAGCCAGTCACGCTGATGTATTGATATCCAATCATCTCGAGCGCTATGGCGGTTTCGCGTGCCATCTCGGGCGTGATGCCGTTGTTCCCCGTCAAGGGCGAAAACTCGATGCCGTTGATACGTGTGCCGATGAGAAAGTCGGGGCCGCACGCCTGTCGAATCATCTGGTAGAGCTCAGCCATGACACGCGTGCGATTGGCCACGTTCTCGAAGGCGTACTCGTCATCACGCTTGTTCCATATGGGACTCAGAAAGCTATTGAGTAAATATCCATGTGCAGCATGTACCTCGACACCGTCGAAGCCGGCCTTCTTCATGCGCACGGCACCCGCAACGATGAGCTTCTCCTTCTCGTGAATCTCCTCAACCGAGAGCCCTCGTGTCGCGCGCCCTTCAGGCTCGGGAATGGGGAGGTCCTCGGTCTCGATCGTGGACGAGCTGAAGGGTCGTCCCTCGCCAAGTACAGCCGCAGAAGGCCCACCATGATGAAGCTGACCTATGATATAGCTGTCATGGCGATGCACAGCCTCCGCAAGCTCGGTTAGGCCCGGAATGAACTTGTCATCCCAGACGTTGCAGTAGCGTCCGGGCATGTCATCCCACATAACGCCACCGATGACCACGGCTGCCGCTCCACCTGCGGCAATGCTTTCGTACAAGCCGATTGCCGCACTACCATCAGCGGTACCGTCATCGTTCCAACGAAACGTCGACTGGCCCGTCTTCATGATGCGATTTTTGAAAACAATCTTCGGCGTAATCTCCAGTGGAGACATAAGTTTTTCGAAGCCACCCATGAATTGAATCCTCCAATACCCTAGAACAGCGTAAAGCCGCCGTCCTCGACCAAAGTCTCGCCGGTAACGTAGGAAGCGTCGTCGCTTGCCAAGAACAGCGCGACACTCGCGGCCTCTTCGGGAGCGCCATAACGGCCCAGGGGAATGTTGGCGAGAAACTGCGCGTTGCGCTCGGGGTCATTCCTCGTGCCCTCGGTGATGCGCGTCATGCTGGTACCCGGTCCAACGGCATTGACGCGGATTCCGTATTCGGCAAGCTCCAGAGCAAGCCATTTGGTCAGCTGAGAGACACCCGCCTTGCTGGCGGCGTATGCACCGGTGTTCTTGGAAACCGTACGCGACGTGCACGAGCTGGTGTTGACGATAGCGCCCTTGATCCCGCGTTCGATCATTGACTTTGCCACGGCCTGATCCATCCAGAAACACCCATTGAGGTTGATGTCGATGACGCGACGCCATTCCTCCTCGGTCGTGCTCTGCACACTCCCACGTTTGATGATGCCCGCGTTGCTGAAAAGGATGTCGATATGCCCGTATGTTTCGAGCACCTCGTCAACCACCTTGTTACACATGGTGTAATCGGCGACATCGAGGGGATAGATCGCAATATCCTCGTTACCCTCAAATTCGCGTGCGAGCGTATCGCCCTCGATATCGAGTGCCGCGACCTTGGCGCCCTCCTCGAGAAGACGACAGACAATGCAATGACCAATGCCGTTTGCCGCGCCCGTCACCACAGCCACCTTGCCCTCAAACCTCTTACCCATTATTCCTCCTTACCTTTCACCATACGAAGAAAAATATGGTCATCCGTTATGACAAGCAACTACCCACTTAAAAGTAAGAGTGGAACTTGTCTTCTTGCCTAGAGCGCCAACCCGACTTCAAAGCCCTCGCGTATGTTGTGATAACCGTCCTTGGGACTTGATGCGTCCCCAACAACATGAAGGCGCGCCTCACGAAGATTGATTTCATCGGGAATTCCAACCGGACGCACGCCACAGGCAAGCACGATGAAATCAACTCCATCGACCTCTTCCTCAACATCGTCGGAGAAATAGAGGATGCGACCGTCGCTCACTTCCGTCACGCGCGCGCCCACGTGACATTTCACTCCTAGGCTATCGAGAGAATCCATGAGCTCTGCCGCCTCGACTGCATCGGCATCGCATGCGATGGAATCCCTCATCTCGAACACGTGGACCTCTTTGGCGCCATGAACGGCAAGGTGCTCGGCAATCTCGGCACCCGATAGTCCACCGCCGATGACGGCTGCCACTCCCCCGGTAACAAGGCCCCTTTCGAAAACATCATATGCTGTTACATAACCCGAATCGCCAATGCCTTTGATAGGAGGCATAAGCTCAGTGCCACCTGTTGCGTCCACCACGACTTCATACTCTCCCTCGTCGATAAGAGACTGGGTAAGGGGCGTATCGAGCAGCACGTTGACACCGAGCTGCTCGAGAATATGCTGCTGCCAGAATACGAAACCTGCGAAGTCGGCCTTTCCCACCGCGCTGGCTGCAAGACGCCACTGACCTCCCAGCGCGGCAGCCTTCTCGACAAGCGTTACGTCATGTCCGCGGCTCGCGGCGACAATCGCCGCCTCGCAGCCTGCGACGCCCCCGCCCACCACAAGGACTTTCTCCGAAGTCTGGACGTCTTTCCACACGTATTCATTCTCCATGCCCGTCATGGGATCAAGTGCGCAATGCACAAAGCCGCCCTTGCGGTTCTCGCCTATGCAGCCCTGCAAGCAGGCGATGCAGTGGCGGATTTCATCCGCGCGACCCTCGGCGTACTTTCGCGGGGCATCGGGATCGGCCAAGGAAGCCCGTCCCATCGCGACCATGTCGGCGCTACCCTCCTCAAGCACGGATTCGGCTACCTCGAAGCTGTTAATCCTGCCTACTGCGATTACCGGCACCGAGACAACTTCTCGAATGGCCGCCGCATTACCCGCATAGGTCGCTTTGGCGGTGCGAAATGACGGAATGATATGGCTGTTATCTGATATGACGCCCTGAGAGCAATGCAGGCAGTCGACACCCGCTTCCTCTAGATATCCAGCTATGACCTGACTCTCGCGAACAGAGAGACCTCCCGGGAGATACTCGTCAACCGACATGCGAAACAGGATGGGAAACTCTTCCCCTACACGCACGCGCACGGCACGAACGACCTCGCAAGCCAAACGTGCACGATTGCGCACGGATCCACCGTATTCATCGCTGCGCTTGTTGCTGAAGGGCGAGAGAAACTGATTGATGAGATACCCATGCGCCCCATGAATCTCGACGGCATCGAATCCCGCCTCTTTCGCGTTCTGAGCCGCTTGCGCGAAGTCTTCGATTATCTGGTCTATCTCGTTTGCAGCAAGGGTGTGCACCACACCTTGCACGCTCGGATCGGGCAAGGAACTTGGATCCACATGCCTTTTATACGCGACACGTCCCGTATGGAACAGCTGCGCGGCAATGCGTCCGCCTGCGTCGTGTACGCGTCTCGTAAGCTCCCTATTGGATGCAATCTGCTCTTCGCTCCAGATGCCGGGGACCTTTAAAGATGCCGCCGCTCCGTCGTTTACGGCATAGCCTTCCGTTATGACGAGGCCCCAACCGCCCTTCGCACGACGCACGTGATAGGCATAGTTTTTCTCAGTCAGGATACCGTCTTCATTACAGTAGTGGGTAAGCATCGCGGGAACAACCACCCTGTTTGGCAACTCGAGACCATTTATCATGATTGGCTCGAGTACTCGACTCTTCATCTTCACATACCCTTCTTTTCATGACGTTGTTCACGCAGCGCATTTTTATAAGACGAACCATTGCGCCATGGCGCAGACATTCTGACCGCGGCGCAGTCCATAGGCCGAATTGCGCTTGCGTTCATGCGAGCGCGGCATCCTGTCCGTATGCAAGCTGTGCCGTACCTGCCAATGGAGAGCCATCGCCCCCAACAGAAGAATTATTCCTCGGTCTCGTCCTCGTCATACGTGGTGTCGAAGTACCAGACAATGTGCTCGCGCGTTTTATCGATCTTGCCGTCCTCACCTACGGTGCCGTATTCAAGCTTGCCATCGCTGAGGAGGCCCTTCGTTCGCTTGAGCGCATCGACTGAGAAATTGCGGTGCACGACATCCCAGTCGCGAATGAGATACAGGAGATTTGCCATGCTGGCACCATCGGGTGTGAGAAGATAGTCAACCCACAGGGGCTTGTCCTCGACCACAATGCGCTCGAGCATGCCCGTCTCCTCGAGCTCGTTAAGGTGTTGCGAAAACATCTTGTCCGATATCTTGTATGGAATAATCTTCTTGAGCTCGCCGTAACGCGCCCGTTGATGGGGCTGCAGACTCAGATACCAGATGATATAAGGTTTCCACTTACCGCCCAGTGTCGCGACAAGCACACGGGAAAGGGCGCATGATGTCAAATCGTCAATGCCATCGACCATAAGATCATCCTTCTCCGATTGGCGTTGTAATGAACATTCACGTCGTCAAAGATCCGCACACCTTGGCTATGGGCATTCTCTGGCAAAGATCCCCAGGGAGGTGGGATAACGGGGACAACCACGCCAATTGACGGCCACCCAAACACGCACGCGTGATTACAAATGTTGTCCGCCGTCGATCTCGTACACCTCACCAATTATGAACGACGACTCATCGGAAGCGAGAAAGCAGGCGATATCCGCCATGTCATCAGGCTCGCCCAACCTTCGAGCAGGAATGTTCTCGATGTAGGAAGCGTTTGCTTCCTCGTCGCTCCAAATCATTTCGGTAAAACGCGTCTTGGTGGTACCTGGCGCAAATCCATTAACCCGTATGCCAAGAGGAGCAAGCTCCTTCGCCCAGATCAGCGTCATCTTAGCCAGTGCCGCCTTCGAGGGACCATATCCGCCGCCATTGGGAAACGTCTTTATCGCGGCGTTCGAACACGTGTTGACGATTACACCTCCACCCGCCTCGACCATATGACGGGCAACGGTCTGGCCCATATAGAAGGCGCCGAACGTATTGACCTCAAATACCTTTCGGAATGCTTCGGGTGCACAATTAAGCATGCTGTACTCATCGTTGATACTCTTTGTATTGATGCCGGCATTGTTCATGAGAATGTCAATGCAACCAAATCGCTCAATAACGGAGTCAATCACTTCAACGACCTGATTGTAAGACGAAACATCGCACATCGCACAATATGCATCCGGATTGTCACCATAGATTTCGCGTAGGGCATCCTCCGCGATATCGAGAGCGGCAACCTTGGCACCTTCGGAAAGCAGACGCTTGGCAATCCCTGCGCCTATGCCCGATGCCGCACCCGTCACAACAGCGACCTTGCCGTCGAAACGCTGTTCCATTGATGTCACCCTTCCCCATTCATACCGACATTGGGCCGGACTCATCGAGCCCGGCCCAAACCATCATGCTTCAAGCTAGGTTCACTATCTCGGCGATGGCAGGCTAGAGTATATCGTGCACCTCGGTAAGATACGTGTTGATGGCTCCGATGAACTCCCCACCATGTTGCGAGGTCCTCTTGAACTCAGGCGAGTCATAGCATTCATTGAAAGCATCCATGTTCTCGAACCAGAATTCGACGACGCCCTCGACCGGAAGCTCGTCATAATGAACAGAAACGCCATTGACGATACGGTCGATAACGAGGTTTTGCGCATAACCAACATAACCGGGCATGGTATGTACCATTTCGGTATGAACGTCCCACCATTGGTACATCCACTCCTCGGCGCTCACACCGTCAGCTCGACCCATGAACGACACACGCTTGATAAGCGGCTTGTCGCCATTCAGCAGGTACTTAGGAGTGTGCTTCACGTATTTCTTCACGCAAACGAGAATGGGATTGTGCGGATCAGCGAACTTCGGGACGTCATCGGCACCCTTGCCGTCTAGCGACATGACGCCTTCGACCATATCGCCATAGCTATCAAACTGCAGCTCGGAATAGCCATCGATTATGATGGGGCCCTGCCCCAAGGGATGACGATGCTCGTTGTCGCATACCGCATGCTGAGAATAATGACGTAGATTCTTCATCTCGGCCGCAATGGGGCCATGGACATTGAGCCAGTAGTCCTTGAACTCTTCCTGCGTCGTGCCTTCCTTGCGCTTCAAAAGGCCCATTCTGCTAATCATGCCCGATCACTCTCCTTCTTAACCAACAGCTATCAACGACTTTGTTTCAAACGCAATGACAATCGAGAGGCCCTTCATCCCGTCGCTGCGATTATCCGAGTCAGTCCTAATCGCCACTTTCGGATATGCGAGGCCTTCTCCGAGAAGGATTCTAGAAACATAGAGAAAGCGAAACAATTACGCACTTAAAAGTAAGAATGGCGATGTGGGCCTCATGCCGTCCGATCACATGCCGTGCAAAAGCGCTAACAATAAAGTGCGTACTGGAACGGCCCCACCGCGCCCCCTATGATGGCAGCCGCATAGCGAGAATGCATCTCTGGCAGTCGTTGAAAGAGGACACGATGCAACAATTCGAACATCTCATGTCACCCATCGAAATTGCCCCAAGCTTCAAGATGAAAAACAGAATCATGAAAGCGCCCCAGTCAAGCTGGCGATGGAACCTAGACGGCACGGCAGATGGAAGCGCCGGCATCGATCTCTACGAGAGCATGGCCAAGGGCGGAGTCGGAGCAATCGATATCGCAGGCATGAGCTGGGAGCCTCCTGTAGGCGGAGGAATATACCTTCACGCCTACGATGACAGATTCATACCGGGACTCACCGAACTCAACGAACGCCTGCATCAATATGATTGTCGCACGATTGGGCAACTCCATCATGGCGGACCGCTTGCTCCCGTACAAGGCGGGGGCCGACCCATATGCGCCTCGACGCTCGAAATCGAGGATCTTCCCACCCCTCCTCCCGAAGGACTCGCGACCCATGGCCTTACGCATGACGAAATCCAGGAGAAGAAGCAACTCATTGTCGATGCTGCCATCCGTCTCTGGAAGGCAGGTTTTGACGCCGTTGAGATTCATGGCGCACATGGTTATTTCCTCAATAGCTTCCTGAGCCCGATATGGAATCATCGCGATGACGAGTACGGCGCACAGAACGCGGAGAACCGCACGCGTCTCATGCGGGAAATTTTCGCGATGGTGCGTGATGCATGTGGACCCGATTTCGTCATCGGTACGCGCATCAATGGACAAGAATGGTCCCCGCTCGTCCCAGGTGCCATCACCCCGCAAATTGCAGTGGAAAATGCCCTCGCCCTTGAGGAGTGCGGTTATCAGTACATCAGCGTATCGGGATACGGATACGGAAAGCTCCCCTTCCGCTATTGCCCCGATTACTTCCCCTATCCCGATCCGGAACCCTTCATGGAGCCTTATATGGAGGATTTCAACGATCTTGGCATACTGATGCCGGGAATCAAAGCCATCAAGGAGGCTGTCAACGTACCGGTCATCGGTGTTGGACGTATGGACGAGGTCAAAGGCGAGCGCGTCTTGCGCGAAGGGTATGCCGACATCATCGCTTACGGCCGTTATCTCTGGGCTGACCCCGAGTTCGCCAACAAGGTCAAGGAAGGTCGTACCGACGAAATCCGTCGATGCAATCGTTGCGCAAGCTGCGAAGACCCGGTCACCTCCCCGCGCATCTGTCGCGTGAATCCGGCGCTCGGGCGCGAACGTGAACTCGAGCTCAAACCCGCCGAGGCAAAGAAGAGGGTCATGGTCATCGGTGGCGGTCCAGCTGGTATTCAATGCGCGCTCGATGCCGCGCAGCGTGGGCATGACGTGACGATATACGATAGCAAGTCAGAACTCGGCGGACGCATCAAGCTCGCTGCCATGATCAAGGGCGACAAGGACGAAGATGTCATGCCGTTGTTCGACTATCTGACGACGATGATTGCCAAATCCGATGTCAAGGTGAAGCTTAAGACGGAGGTCACCCTCGACCTGGTCAAGCGCGAAAACCCCGACGTGGTCGCACTCGCAAACAGCTCGCCCTACGTCATTCCCACGATACCGGGCGTTGATCGCAAGAACGTCTTCACGGTGCCGGGAATGACAAAGCTTGCAACCGTTCCCATGAAGATGTTCGGTCCGATGAGGCTAGCCGCGATGAGCGAAAAGTTCTTCCCGGTCGGCAAGAAGGTCGTCATCCTCGGTGCCGGAGCCGAAGGCGCCCAGTGTGCAACGTTTTTGGCACATCGTGGAAAAGAGGTCATCCTGCTCGCTGAAGGAGAGGACGTGGGCGGACTCGTGCCCCAGAAGTACAAGGTACGTCTTGTCCCCTGGTTCAACGAGCATGGCGTGCAGATCATTTACAACTCTCAGCTGCTCAGTATCGAAAAGAAATCGGTCACCGTGCAGGTGGATGAAGACGTCCGGGAAATCTCTTGTGACAGCATCATGATCATGCTGCCTGAGGAACATGATCCGGCATTTTACGAGCAGCTCAAGCAAATCGTACCTGAAGTGTACGAGATAGGCTCGACGCTAGGCGGAGAAAACGCCTTCTTGAAACATGCGATGCTCGACGGCCGCCTGGCCGCTGTAAAAATGTAGTGCCAGCCGTCTTCCGGCATCGAACTCTCTCTGGATAGGTGAGGATCCCTCCTCCTCACCTATCCCCTCCCATTCGCACGCTGATGCCGAGAGGCAATGCCAATGTAACAGGAGGACAATCCCGTGGGCGAATTGATGGCGGCCCTCCAGCAAATGCTCGTGATGATAACAATCATCGCAATGGGCCTCGCCGCGACCAAACTCAAACTCCTCGATGATTCGTTACTCAAGAAGCTGACGCGCTTTCTGGTATACGTACCGTTGCCCTGCATGATTCTCGGATCCGTGAGCAGACTCAACGACAGCTCAGATGAGATCCAGGTGATATGGACATGCGGACTGGCAATTCTCCTCATGACGCTGTCCGTCCTCAGCACCGTAGCGTTCAACTTTCTCTTTCGAACGCCCAAAAAGGAACGTGTGCTCTATCTGTTCATGTCAGTTTGTACGAACATGGGATTCATCGGCATCTCCGTCGCCTCGGCAATATATGGAGGATCGGCTGTTTTCTCGGCAAGTGTTTTCGTCTTCATCAGCAACGTATCCATCTTCAGCCTTGGCTTCATGATTCTCGATAAGGGCAGGCCCAAGGGTGCTTCGCTGCGTCCCAAATCATGGAAAGACATAGCGAGAGTGCTGAAATCTCTGCTCAACCCCGCAACTGTCTCATGCATGCTGGCGATGTTCGCATTCCTGGTCGGACTGCCTATTCCATCGTTTGCACAGGATGTCTTGAACACCGTCGGCGGAATAACGGCGCCTATGGCCATGATGCTTGTGGGCGTTATCGTTGCAGGCATTCACCCCGCCGAAATGATCAGAGGATGGCGCATATACGCCTTCATCGCATTTCGACAGCTCCTCGTTCCCATCGTGGCGTTATTCGCCCTGCACCCGCTGGGCCCTGATACAACGGCCCTGCGTGTGTTCGTCATCATGGCAGCCATGCCCGTAGGTTCCATGGCCCCCATGCTCGTAACGGAATTTGGATATGATTCGACACTCGTCGCAAAAGCAACCGTTCTCAGTACCGTATCCTCGTTTGCCATCGTGCCCTTGTTGCTGACGATCGTCATGATGTGGGCATGATGTCATATCGTGACCTCACGCAGAAAACTTGGCGCCCAGCTGGTATGCAGCTTCAAGTTCACGAGGAAACTGCGTCTGATGCACGTGTTGCTTGAGCGCTTCGTCAAAACCGCTCATTGCGTATTTCGAGTAATCGTCCACCTGGAGTGTATTGCACACGGGAAGAACGCGTACCTCGCCATTTAGAAAGCGCGCAATGCCATCAAACCGTTCGGTGAGCTTTGCCTCGTACTCCTCCTCGTAGCGCTGCAGCGGAACGTTCATCGTAACGATGAACCCGAGATTTACGTGGCCGTTAAAGTAGCTTGTGAAATCGTCATAGGAAAGTGCGACAAAACGAAGGCGCTCTGCAAATGCATGAAAGCGGCTCGTGACGTCACCAAAGTAAACTGGGGTTCCGACGATGAGTGCACCGGACGCAAATACCCTGTCGATGATGGGCGACAGGTCATCATTCCAGAAGCAATGACAGCGCCGCGAATTCTTTATCTTGCACGCAAGACAGCTGCGACATCCGGTAAAGTCAAGATCGTATAAGTCAATGTACTCGACGTCTCCGCCAACTACACGTGCACCCCTTTCAGCTGCCTTGAGGAGCTGCGACGTGTTCCAGTTCTTGCGCGGGCTCGCATTTAAAATGAGCGTTCTCAACGTGTCCCCTACGATAGTATTTGGGCCATTTCTCGCCCATGATATGTGTCTCGTTGACTCCGAGCTACCACTAACCCAAACGAAAGCGCCTTACCAGCCGATGGTGCGCTTGGAGCCATCTGCCAGGGACTCGAAGGTCGCCGTCGCGTTCTTGAAGTACAAGACGATGGTGTTGTCGTCGTTCTCATCGTACATGCCACGCAAGGCGGGGTAGTTGTCGAGCATGTGCTTCTTGGCCTCGACGCTGTCATCGGGCACGAGCTCCCCGGTCACGCGCAGCCACTTGGGGCCGGCGCATGCGCAGAGCTCGACCTCGAGATGATCGAGGATCTGCCGATAGACCTTCTTGTTCTTGCCCGTCTGGATGTAGAGCCTGCCCTCGTACAAGTCGATGGTGCCAAAGGGCCTCACCCGAGGATTGCCGTCCTCGACCGTGGCCAGGTAGTACGTGGGCGCCGTCTCCTTCAGAAACTCGTAAACCTCTTCCATGGATCGCTCCCTTGCCGAAGTCGTGATACTGCATGCATGCAGTATAGAACGGCACCGCGACAAAAGGGACGAGACGACGCGAGGCCCTTGCCTCCCCGAAGGAACCCGAGCCGTACCCAAACGAAAGGCGGATCGGAAGCCTCGAGAGGTTCCCGGCCCGCCATATCCCGCACAGAACTCCTTGGCGCTACTTGCCCTGATGACAATGGCCGTGCTGATGCTTGTGGCCATGGTGCTTGTGGCCATGCATATGACTGCATCCCCCATTGCCCTCGAAGACGAAGACGTACTGGGGAGAACCGTGATGACACCCATGTCCATGGCCATGATGGCGCCCGCACCCCTGGCCCTTGCCGTGATGCCGCTTGCAGAGCTTCTTGCCGCGCTTCTTCTGGATGGTGGAGTAATCCACGCCCATGTCCTCGGCGGTCTGGCAGATCTTCTCGCACAGCGACGTCAGCTGCGCCTTCTCCTCGTCGGAGAGCCCCGCGAGAATCTCGTCGGCGGCCTTGTCCTCCGCCTCGAGGCGCTTCTTGATGACCTCGCGACCCAGGTCGGTCAAGGTCATCTGGAAGCCGTTCTTGGGCTTGTCGATGGTCAGGTAGCCGTTATCGGCGGCCTTCTTCGCGACGAATCGCACGTCGCGTCCCCTCCAGCCGAGCGCCTTCTTGGCGTCGTCCTTGGAAAGCGTACCCTCCCCGGCCTTGTAGATGACCTTGATCAGGGCGCCTTGTCCGCGCTTGAAGCTGCGGGGACCGTTCTTGCGCATTGCCAGCTTCATGTAGTTGCCGGCCTTCTTGAGGCTCGCTATGGCCTTTGTCGATTCAGACATGATTCCTTCTTTCGTCGAAGCGGATTGCTTTATCTACAATGTCAATAATAGCCGTCGAACGCGCCATGCAATAAGTTACACAAGATTAACACTTTCCATGACCGCGCGATTACGATATCGGGCAGCGCGACGGGCGCTTCGACCTAGGCCCCGAGTCCGACAAGGTCACAGACGAGCTTCACGGCGAAGAGGACGATGACCACGAGCATGATGGGACGCACGATTGCCGCACCGTTCTTTCGAAAGAGGCTGGTCCCAATCCAGTTTCCCACGATATTGAAGAGGCCGGCGACGAGACCGAGGACGACGAGCACGTTTCCGCTTGCGAAAAACACGACGAGCGCAGCGACGTTGGTGGCGAGGTTGACCGCCTTGGTCGTTCCCTGCGCCTGCTCGAGCGGCAGATGCGCGAGCGTGGTGAGCAGTAGAATGAGGAAGGTGCCCGTTCCGGGCCCGTAGAAGCCGTCGTAGATGCCGACCGCAAACGCGATCAGCCCCGTAAGCGCGAATGTCTTCGCTCGCGAAAGCGGGCTGTCGGCAAATCCGTCCAGATCACGCGTGCGAAACACGATATAGGCGACCAAGGGCAGTGACACGAGCATGAAGACCATGAGCGCCGTGGCATCGGCGATTAGGGCGAGATTCGACCCCAGAAACGAGCCGGCCAGGCCACAGGCGACGCCGAGGACGACGAGCCACTTCACCATGTAGCCGAACATCACGTAGCGAATGGTGGCAACGGTCGTCCCCATCGTGCTCGAAAGCTTGTTGGTCGCGATCGCGTTATGGACGGGAAGACCCGCGAAGAAGTAAGCGGGAAGGGAGATCAGTCCCCCACCGCCGGCTATGGCATCGACGAGGCCCGCCAAGAAGACGAGCGGACAGACGATCAGGAACTCCATGCGCGTGCGATGACCTCCGGTTCGACTCGGCCGTCGTGGCTATTCGGCATAATCCGACGCGGTCATGTCCCCAAGAGCCGGCTCGAATCCCGCTTCGGCGTCTTCCGCGGGACAGAGGGGCGCTATGAGGGTGCGGGATGCCAGCGGAACCAGCCAGGGCACGCGCTCGAAGGCGCGATCGATGAGGCGCACCATGGGCCCGACGAGCAGCGCGGAGATGATCGTGCCCTCGCGCACCTGATACAAGCCGCCAAGCACCAGCAGGGAGACGAGCGCGGCGAGGCTCATGAGCGACACGTCCCATATGACCTTGCAGCGGCTGAATCGTATCTTCGACACATATGCGATGACCTGCACGGCCGCATCACCCGGCGTCATGAGCAAATCCGAGGCAAGCTGCACCCTGATGCCGAATCCGAGCACGGCGATGGAGGCAAGCAGCCAGACGAGCTGCTGCGCATAGCCCTCGGGAGCCATCGGGCCAAATACCCCGAGCCAGACGTCCACGAACACGGAAAGCACGAAGAACAGCGGAATCTGGAGAAATTGGACGGGCTTGAACGCGCGGCGCAGCAAGGCGAGTTCGAGCAGGAAGTAGCTCAGGTTGAAGACGAAGGTCCACATGCCCATGGTCATCGGGATGCCAAAGTGCTCGCTCACCTCGGTCATGACGGCAGGAACACTCGAGATGGGCGAGGTGCCCATGGTCGCGAGCTTGGCAAGCGCGATTCCGAGCGCGATGCAGATGAGGCCGGCGAACATGAAGATGATGCGCAGCGCAAGGTTAGCCGTCGGCTTCGAGAAAAAGCGCTGCCAGGAAATCGCGAATGTGCTGTTATTGATGTTTACGTGCATCGTGGATGAATCCTCTCGAGCACGTTATTCTAGCCCAATTTCAAAAAATGAGACAGTTGCTCAGAGACGTTGTCTCATCCGCCCCGTCCCCGTCTTTTATCGCGGTACGCGGATGGTGAAGGTGGTCAGGCCATCCTCGCTCGTGGCCTCGATGCTTCCCCCGTGGGCCACGACGATCTCCTTGGCAATGGCAAGACCGAGCCCGGCTCCACCCGTACCCTGCCCACGGGCCGCATCGCCACGGTAGAACCTGTCGAAGATGTGCTCGAGATGCTCGGGGGCGATTTCCTTGCCGCGATTGCTCACGGAAAGCGTGACGGTACCGTCATCTGCCGCGGCGTGAACGAGCACCTTGGTGTCGGCACTGGCATGCGCCATCGCGTTCTTGAGAACGTTCTCGAGCACGCGACCCATGCGGGAGGAGTCCCAGAAGGCCGTGAGTCCCTCTTCGGCATCAACCTCGACGATGAGGTCACGCGACTGCGCCTGCGGGTAGAACTCCTCGGCAATCTGCCGGCAAAGTAGCCCGACGTCAAGCTTCTCGCGCTCTATGGGGATGTTCTGCATGTTGTAGCGGGTAATCTCGAAGAGCTCCTCCACAAGCGACTCGAGACGGTTTGCCTTGGCAAGCGCCCGTCCGGCAAACTCTCTCTGGCGCTCGGCCTCCATGCCATCGGCCTCGCTGATGAGCTCGAGATATCCACGCGCCGAGGTGAGCGGCGTGCGTATGTCATGGGCGAGATAGGTGACCAGCTCGTTCTTGCGCTCCTCCGCAGCCTTTGCCGCCATCTCGTCACGGACGATGCGCATCTGCAACAGCTCGATTTCGGACTGCGTCGACTTGAGATTCTTGGGCAGCTCGACGGCATCGCCTTTCACCAGACCCGGAGCCGCAAGCACATCTGCGATGCTATCCACGGCACGTACCGGCCTGCGCATGAAGAGCAAGGTGATGATGAAAGTCCCCAAGACGTAGAGCACGATGGCCACAAGAGGCTTGAGCACCTTGAAGTCGTTGTACGTGCTCAAATCACGATACGCGACGGCGGGAATCCCCTCAACGGGAAGGGCTCCCTCCTGGAGAATCTTCTGCTTCTCGTCCTGCGTCAGGGTGCCCGCATCGTCCTTGAGACCCAGACCCTGATCCGTTGACGCCTCACCGGACATGGCGGAACCGGTTGTCGCAGACGCGCCGGTACCCAGCGCATCACGGTAGTTGGCATAAGGCCCGAGCTCGATAACCTGCAGATTCGAGCTATTGAGCTGGCCGCTCGCCATCAGGTCGTTGAACTCGTCGACCGACACGTAATGCCATTCGGATGTCGAATCGGCGATGTAATTGCCAAGTGACCTGGAAATCCCGTTCCCAAACGTTACGAGCATAACCGCATAGATGACGGTGAACGCGAGAAGCGCGAGAACGTAGCGCAGGACGAGTCGCGTCCACATGGAGCGCGCTTGCTTCGTCTTGAGCCTAGCCATGACGGCTCTCCCCGCGATCGACTTCGAGCCTGTATCCTACCCCGAAGACGGTCTTGATGAACTCGCGCGACGAATCGACCTGGGACAGCTTCTTGCGGATGCGACGAATGTGCACCATGACGGTGTTGCTGTCGAACGAGTTGTAGGGCTCGTCCCATATCTCCTCGAATATGTCCTTGATCGCGACGGGCTTGCCGGCATGGCGTGCCAGCAGCGAAAGAACCCCGAACTCCTTGGGCGTGAGCTTGAGCTCCTCGTCGTAGAGAGTCGCGACATGGCGCGTCGTGTCGATGAGCAATCCATCGCAATCGAAAAGGCCGGGGCTCTTCGCAACTGTGCGATCCTTGCTCCTGCGGATCATCGTGCGAACCCGGGCGACGAGCTCGCGGGGCTTGAAGGGCTTGACGATGTAGTCATCGGCACCGAGGGAAAACCCCAGGACCAAATCCGATTCCTCGTTCTTGGCCGTGAGGAGGACCACGGGGACATCCGAGTTCTCGCGTATGCGCTGGCATGTCTCGAAGCCGTTCATACCCGGCATCATGATGTCGAGCAAGACGAGCTGGAAATCATCCTGCGCGAGCGCCTCGAGCGCAGCCGGTCCCGACAGGCACTCGCGTGTGGAAAAGCCCTCACTCCGCAGAATCTCGCTGAGCAGGCGCGCGATGGCCTCGTCATCGTCTACGATCAGTATCTTGTCATCATCGTTCATGGGCGTAATTCTACTTTTCCCGGAAGCGTTTCGCACTCACATTTCCCCAGCTTACAGGAACGTAAGGAAATCTTAAGGCTTTGCTATGGGCATCGAAATGCCATGTCGACGCATCATCGTGACATCGGAACGCGGAGGATTGCGAGGCGAGGGCATGAACGACGACGCAATGAGATACAGCCGCTACGCGAACACGTACCGTAGCCGCACGGGCGACCCTGCGATGTCCGCCATCAGGGTCGGTGTCGGCAGCAGGCGCACGAGCCATTCCGGCATCCAGGTACGCAGGGTTCCGGCACGTACCGCACGACACGGCATGGGTGCCCGCAAGGGCAAACTGCTCGTCGTTTGCGTACTCGTCGTCGGCTTTCTATGCGCATCGTATTTCGCAAGCGCATCGGCAGAGTCCATGGCGCCGATGCTCGGCGGAAACGGAAAGGCGACCACCACCGCCGCAGCATCGAGCACTCCCCAGTCCGAGTGGAAGCGCGGGGCGACGCCGGCCCTCTACCAGACCGACCCGCAATGGGCTTCCACCTCATACGCGAACGACACGCTCGAGAAGAGCGGCTGCGGCCCCACCTGCTTGTCGATGGTGTACGTGAACCTCACGGGCCGCAAGGAGATGGATCCGCCCAAGATGTGCGCGTACAGCGAACGCATGGGCTTCGTGGACAAGGGCGCGACCAGCTGGGAGTTCATGACGAAGGGCGCCCGGGGTCTGGGGCTGAACGCCGAGGAGCTTCCCGCCGACAAGGGCATGATCAAGGGCCGTGTCAGTGCCGGTCATCCCGTCATCGCGATCATGGGACCTGGTGATTTCACGACAACCGGCCACTTCATCGTGATATGCGGAATCGACGAAAACGGACGCGCCATCATCCGCGACCCCAATAGCGCGGAACGCACGAACAAACCCTGGGATCTCGACAAGCTCATCGCGCAAGCGCGTAACTTCTGGGCCTACACGATATAGCACGTCTCGCGCAGCTGTTACGTTTTGCGCGATATGGCAGCTCACCGCGACCAGGCGGGCCGATTCTTCCCATCGCCAAGCGCCGTCGAACCCGCGAAGACGGATACCCGGCAGGGGACGTGCGCATGACCAGAGCGAATGGGTTTCTGAGCTCTGGCATGCATCGTCCCCTGCCGAAAACACTAGCCAATGATCTTCGTGGATTCGACGGTGCGCACGTACCACTTCATGAACTTCTCGAACGGTTTGCGCAGTGCAAAGCCGATGAGCGCAGCTGGTATCAGGAACAGCGCAAGCTCGCCGAGCTGAACCCAGAAGTCACCGTTGTACATGCCGAACATCGCCGCACGCATGGCATCGACCGTGTGAGTCGCCGGCAAGAACGGGCTCACATTCTGCACGAAATCGGGCAGGATCTGCAAGGGATACGACCCTCCACAACCGGTTATCTGCAAGATGAGCAGGCAAATCGCAAGCGCCTTTCCAAGATTGGCAAATGCAAGCACGAGGACGTATATCAGGAACGTGAAGACGAGGCCCGAGAACCACAGGTCGAGCATCAGGAGCCACGGATGCACGACCTGAACCTGCAAGAAGAAGATGTTGCCGATGCCGATGAGCGTCGTCTGCGCGAGCGAGATGCACACGAGCGAGAGAAAGCGCCCGATCAGCATCTCGCGCGGCTTGGGATTGCGAAGATTCGCCTGCGCGCGATTCGAGACGCTCGGCTTGACGACGACGAGTATGAGCAGCGACCCGATGAAGACGGCGAGCGTGGTGTAGAACGGCGCCATGGCCGAGCCGAAGTTCTCGGACGGAAACACCGCGATGCGCTCGATGCCCACCGGTGCGGAAAGTGCCTCGGCCATGCTCTGCGCATCGGCACCGAGCACCGCCTGCAGCGCAGCCGGATCCCCGGTGACGAGTGCCTCGGAAATGCTCGTTGCCAGACCATGGAGCGTGTCGGCCGATGCGCGCAGGTCCCCCGTCACCGAGCCGATCTGCGCGACGGCATCGCCCAGTATGCCCTGGGCGGAGTCCGTCGCCGCCGAAATGCCGCTTTCCGCTTCCTTCATGCCGCTGATGGCCTGGGATGCATCGGCATCCAGACCCTTTGCCGCGGCGATAAGGCGGTCAAGGTCAGGCTTGAGGTTCTCGTTGTAGTCCTTTCTCGCAGCCTGGATGTTGGCCTGCGCGCTGGCGGCGAGCTGGTCGATGCGTTGCACGACCTCGGGGTCGAGGAGCTGCGAGAGCCCGGAGCTGTCAATCAAGGCACGTAGCTCGTCGAAGCTCGCCTGCGCCGAGGAAAGCGCTTCCTCGAGCTTGCCCTGCGCGGCCGCGATGTCCTCTGCCGCCGATGTGAGCCCGTCGGCACTCGCGTCGGCCGTCTCCATCATGGAGACGGTCTCGTCTTGCGCCTGGCGAATCAGCTTGCTTCCGGAATCGAGCAGCCGCTGAGCCGATTCCAGAGTCCCGGAGTACATCTCCACGACGTCGGCAACGCGATTCGTATCCTCCGACATCGCGTTGATATGATCTGCCAGGGCGGCGATCTGCCCATGTACGTCCATGTCATCGGCATAGCGCGAGACGGATTCCGCGACCGAGAGCATCACCTCGGAGATGGACTGCGCGAAGACGGTGTTCACCTTCTCGGAAACCGTATCGGCTCCGGTCATCGTGATCTTGGGCGAGATGGCGTTCTTCTTCTCGTTCGAATAGTAGGTGATCTGCGCGCGCTCGGAATCGTCCATGTAGAAACGCAGCATGTCGCGACTGAAATCCTTGGGTATCACGACCGCGGCGTAGTATTTGCCGCTTTTCGCTCCGTCGACCGCCTCCTCCTCGCTCACGATGCGCCAGCCGATCTGGTCGTTGGCACGCAGTTCCGAGACGAGCATGTCTCCGACGTTGACGCGTATGGGCACGAGGTCGCTTTCGTAGCCCTCGTCCTCGTTGGCGACCGCGACGGTGAGATGGCCCGTGTTGTCGAAGACATCCCAGCACGCGATCAGGTTGTACCACGCGAATATGGACGGCATGACGACCAGGCCAATCGTGATGATGGTGCTCACGACGTTGGCGAAGAGATGCCGCAAATCGCTCTTGAACAGAGTCCAGATGTTATGCATCGCGATCACCGCCCGATGCCGAGTACCTTCCGTCCTGCGGCTGCGACGAGGGCTCGTCGTCTTCGTCCGCGTCTGCTATCTGGGGCATGGTCGCGCCGTGGACGATGTCGGCGTGTTCGAGATGATTGCGCGACAGATAGAGTTCGCGTAGCTGCTCGTCGCTCATCTTGTCGAGGCGCAGCTGACGCTCGAAACTCGAGCGCAGGCTCTCCACCACGATGAGGAACACGAAGACGAACGCGGTCCATCCGAGGAACAGCGTGAGGAGCACGACCTTGCCCGTCATGCCGAGCGAGAACAGCACGAGGACGATGATGGGTACGGCGATGCCAACGATGACGGCACCGCGTATGAGACGCGGATATATCCGTTGAAAGCGCGTGTAACGCCGAATGAGCGCCTTGCGGTACTCGTCGCGATCGGCGAGCGCGCGCAGCACCTGCGAGAAGCGAAAGCGTCGCATGGGCACCTCGACGCTCTCGCCGTTGAAGATGCCACTTTGCTTTATCTCGCGTGCGACCAGGCGATTGACGTTGGAGAGCCATGGGCGCACGAGTATGCCGACAGCCATGGACACGACGAGGAAACCCAGCAATATGCAGATGTCACGCAGGTAATGCAGCCCGTAGAAGCCACAAATGGCCTCGCGCATCGCATTGATGCCGTAGGTGAACGGAAACAGTGGGTAGATCGCCTGGAAGAACGGGGACGTCATTTCGATGGGGTACAGGCCAGTCGCGGCCGGTATCTGCACGAAGACGAGGACGATGCAGATGCCCTTGCCCAGATGCTGCAAGGTCACCGAAAGCGCGTAGATGATGCTGAGATAGGACAGCGCAGCGACGATTGACGCGAAGAACAGCGCCGGCAGGTTGACCACGTGCATGCCGATGACGGGCAGGCCCGCGCAGCAGACGACGGCCTGCAAGATCACGAGCAGGGCATAGAGCAGGAAGCGCCCGAGATAGCGCTGCGTGAGCGTGAGCTTGCGTATGCCGCTCGAATCGACCTCCTGGCGCAGCACCACCATCAACATAAAGGCACCGATCCAGAAGGTGAGGTTCATGAACAGCGGTGCCATGGCCGCGCCGTAGGTGTCGACCGGATAAAGCTGCACGGTATCCAGACGCGTCGGCGCGCTGATGAACTCCGCGACCTTCTCCGCATCGAACCCGTCTTCGCCGACGAGGTTCTTGAGCACGTCGGAACCCGCGAGCATCATCGCGTCGGTGTGCACGCGGTCGATCTCGTCGACCAGGCTGTCCAGAAGCGCCTGGGTCTTGCCGAGGGAGCCGGCCGCGGAATCCAGCGTCGCGACCATGTCGTCGATGACCGCCGATGCCTGCGCGATGACGATCTTCTGGCCCGCAATCGCGCCTGCCGCCTGGGAGCTCGCGCTTGCAAGGGCCCCCAGCCTCTCGCCGATCGCCGGCGCCACGTCATCGGCCAGTATCTTCGCATAGAGGTCCGCCTGGGCAGTCGCGGCATCGGCCGACGCGCGCAGCTGGGAAAGCAGTTCCTTTGCCTCGTCGCTTTGCACGGGCAGCTCGGAGATCGCCCGCGCCGCCTCGGCGTAGGCATCCGCGACATCCTTCATCGCCGCGGTCACGAGCGGCACGGTATCAGCCGCGAATCCCATGTAGCTGCTCTGCAGTGTCGAGGCGGCATCGGATACCGAATCCATCGCGCCGGATGCGTTGTCGATGGCATCGCGGGCGGTGGCAAGGGACGCCTTGGCGCTCTGCGCCCTCCCCTTCGCCTGCTCGGTCTGATCGGCAAGCCTGCCTATCGACGCGCTCGCGTTTTCGAGTTTGGCCTCGGCCTCCTCGACCTTTGCCGAGGCCAGGGACTTCGCTCCATCCACGCGCTCGTCGGATTGCTCCAAGGCCGCGTTCAACGCCTCGGTCGCCTTGAGGCTCACCGTTTCGACGAAGGTCGCATTCACGGTCGCATCCAGGGTGTTTGCACCGGTATCGGTGATCTTGGGCGCTATCGGTCCGACCTTCTCGTTCACGTAGTAATCGATGTCGGGTTTCTCGAAATGGCCGGTCGTAAGCGTCAGGAGTTTTGCCGAGAAGTCGGACGGAATGACGAAGGCAGCGTAGCTCTTCCCCGATTTGACCTGGTCCATGGCCTCATCGTAGTCGACGAACTGCCAGTCGAGCTGGTCGTTGCCGTGCAGCTCGTCGACGATCATCTCGCCGACGTCGATATGACCCGTGAGTTCGCTATCGGCCCCCTCGTCCTCGTTCACCACGCACACGTGTAGATGCCCGGTACTCTCGTAGGGATCCCAGAAGCCGAGGACGTTATACCAGGTATAGAGCGATGGCAGCACGAGCAGGGCGAGGATGACCACCATGGCGGGCGGCACCTTCAAGAGGCGCAGGATGTCGCGCTTGAGTACACGAAAGACGTTCTTCATGGCCACGCGCTCAGCACCTCACCTCGTTTCGTCTGCATTCGTGCCGATAGCGTATGAGGTCATGATACTACATCGCGCATTGACACGCGAAGGGCCAACGTCGATGTCGTTCGCATGTCCCTAGCGATCGAGGATTTCCGAGACGCCCGAGATGCCCGCATGACCCAGGTTGCCCACATCGGCATCGAGAGCCTGTACGGGATGTTCGAGGGCCTCGTAGAGCAATCGCGGCGTCGATGCCACCAGATACTCGCAGAACTCCCGCATCTCGTAGGGAAGCTCGCCCGAACGGAACTTGTTGGTCATGATGGACTCGCAGTAGGGAAACGCCTCGATCTGAAATGCGAGCGCCTCCGTGATCTCGCGATGCTGGAACTCCGTGACGGTCTGGGTGAGGTTCTTCTGCCGCTCCCTCACGAACGAGGGCACCGCCGACTGGTACTCGCGTCCCACCGACGCACTGGCGAAAAGCGCGTTGAACTTCGCCATCTCGCGCGTGGTGATCATGTGGCCCTCGAGCCACGTGAGGTCGCGCCCGATGCGGAAGATCCCATCCTCGTGGCACTGGTGGCCAATCCAGTTGACCACGGCGTACTTATCCTCGAAGTTATGGTAGAAATTCGAACGGCTCACGCCCGACTCCCGGACGATGTCCTCGATGTGTATGCGTGCGAAAGGCGTGTCGGCACAAAGCCGGTTCATGGCCTCGGCCACGCGGAGCTTGGTGAGGTAAGAGCGGGAATAGATCTTCTCGTCCGATGCCAAGTTGCCAATCACGAGCATCCCTCCCCCGGAGCCGTCGATTCGCGTCATGCGAGCAATCACACGTCTCGAAAGTGAGACGTTTCGCGCAAAATGTACTACACCATCGGACGCTTTTTCAATCCCAGTCCCCATTGGGAAACATTGCGCGGCATCCATTTCTTGAGGCTCCCTTCCCCTCCTTCATATAGTCATCTCGTGTTCCAGGCGCAGTTCCCATCACCGGGCAACAAGAGGAGGGAGAGTCTCCATGACAAAGGAGGAGAAAAGAACCGAGATATTCAACTCGGGACGAGCGTGGATCGTCGCCTGCGTGGCCATCATCGCCTCGATCCTGATCTCGGTCAACTGCAACAAGCTGCCGGCAACCATGTCGCTCGTGATTCCCGCGCTCGGCATCGACACCGGCATGGCGGCGAACATCATGTCGCTCAACGGCTACGTCGGGCTCGTCATGACCTTCGTCGTAGCCGCCATCATCATGAAGTTCGGAGCGCGCAGGGCCACGACGCTCGTTTTGGCATGCGCTGCCCTCGGTGCCGTCATCAGCGCCATGGCGACCAGCGTCGAGCTTCTGGTCGTCGGCAGGCTCATCGAGGGAGTCGGCTACGCCTGTATCGGATCAGTCGTTCCGGTCATCATCTCGGAATGGTTCCCGCCGTCCAAGCGCGGCATACCCATGGGCCTGTTTTCCGTGTGGGTTCCCCTGGGTTCCATGTTCATCATGGGCACCTCCGGCTTCTTCTTCAACGTGGGTGACCCCCAGAGCTATCACAACGTCTTCTGGTTCGTGGTCGTCCTGCTTGCCGTCGTCACGGTAATCTGGATTCTGGCCATACGCGACCCCAAGGTCTCGTACCTGGAGGAGGTCGACCCCAACGCGCCCAAGCCGAAGATGTCCGAGGGCTTCAAGAGCCTGTCGTGCTGGATTTCCATGATCGCCTTCGCGGCGTTTTCGCTGGGCACCGCCTGCGTCATGAATTTCGAGACGCTCTACATGGTGCAGACCATGGGCATGGACCAGCTGGGTGCTAACACCATGATGAACATCGCCAACATCGCCGTGGTCATTGGCGGTATAGCCATCGGCGTGGTCATGAACCTGGTAACGGGTAACACACAGCGCCTAGCCATATTGGTCGTGGCATCCGTCGTGCTCGGCATCTCGTTCTCGATGGCCTATTCCATCGGTGAGGGGATGCTCATTCCCTGGCTCATCCTGTTTGGCCTTTCCAATGGCGTGGTCCCGGCCATCTTCTTCACCATGGTCGCCGAGATAGCACCACGACCCGAGCTGGCCGGCATCTCGTCTTCGCTCATGAGTTGCGGCCAGTGCGTGGGCGGCATCCTCTTTGGCCTTGTGGGCGTCATCGTCTCCAGTGCCGGATGGGGCGCGTGCACGGGCCTGCTCATGGGAGTCGGCATCGTGCTCGTCGTGGGCGCCATCGCCCTCATGGTGGTCATCAAGGCACGCGATGCCAAGAAGGTACAGCAGGACGCCTAGGAGACACCGCAATACGCAAATCATCTCAGAACCGTTCGATCTGCAGGAATGTACGCGAGAAGAGAAAGAGGAAGACATGGAATTCAAAAACGATCTAGGCAAGCCGTGGAAGTTCCAAGATGGCGACTTCACCGTGATTCGCTCCTCGGTGTGGTCTCCCCCGGGTTGCCACCCCGTCGGATGCGGGATCAAGCTCTACGTGGACAAGGACGGACGCCTTGACCATGTAGAGGGCGACGAGAACGATCCCATCACCCAGGGTCGCCTGTGCCCCAGGTGCGTGGCGCTCAAGGACTATATCTACAATCCCTCGCGCGTCATCTATCCCCAGAAGCGTGCGAAGGAAGAGCGTGGAAACGCTGACGCGTGGGAGCGCTGCAGCTGGGACGAGGCGCTTGACATCATCATGGACAACTGGCGCCGTCTCACCGACGAGTACGGACGCGAGACCATGGCCATCTTCGTGGGCACTGGCCGTGACGGCATGCTCTCCCAGGACTTCCAGCTGTCCATCTTCCGCACCCCGAACCTTGCCTACACCCAGTCGGGCTATGCCTGCTACCAGCCGCGCATGATGGCCTCCCAGATGGTGCTTGGTGCCTTGTATCCCGAACTCGATTACGCTGGCGGCCTCGAGGGCGGCTATGATGATGCGGAGTACTGCGTGCCGGAGCTCATGATCTTGTGGGGCAAGATGCCCTTGGCGTCCAACCCGGACGGCTTCTTCGGCCATGCGGTCATCGACCTCATGAAGCGCGGCGCGAAGCTCGTCACCATCGACCCGCGCGTCAACTGGCTGGCGACCAGATCAGAGTTGCAGCTGCGCCTGCGCAACGGCACGGACGCGGCTCTCGCGATGGCGATGTGCAACATCATCATCTCCGAGGACCTCTACGACCATGACTTCGTGGAGCGCTGGACCTACGGCTTCGACGAGTTCAAGGAGCGCGTTGCCTACATGACGCCCGAGGATGCCGCCCGCATCTGCGAGGTTCCCGTCGAGGACATCTATACCGTGGCGCGCATGTACGCCAACGCCCATCCGGCATCCATCGCCTGGGGCCTCGCCTTCGACCAGAACACCAACGGCATGCAAGCCGGCCAGTGCGTGCTCGCCATGATCTGCATGTGCGGCAACCTCGACGTGCCCGGCGGCAACATCGTCGCCGACCTGTCGATGCCCGAGGACATCACCGGTGACGCTGCGTCCGGACAGTCGGAGCACAACACCGACACCCGCGCCTTCATCACCGAAGGCTGGTACCAGATGACCGACGAGGAGCGCGCCAAGTGCGTCGGCATGGATATGTACCCCCTGTACTGCAACCAGATCACGGGTGCCCAGGCCGACTGCATGCTCGACGTGCTCGAGACCGAAGAGCCCTACCCCATCCGCATGGCGTGGATCGCCAACACGAACCTCATCGCCCCGACCAACTCGGCCGAGCCCACCCGCTGGCACAAGGCGCTGCTGCGCTCCATCGACTTCGCCTTTGGCACGGACTGCTTCATCACGCCGACCATCCAGGCCGTCTGCGATGTCTTCCTGCCGCTTTCCACGGTAGCCGAGCATGACGGCGTGAACCGCACCCACTACGGTGCCGCCTCCATCACCACCGGCTGCGGCAACAAGGCCATCACCGTAGGCGAGGCCAAGTCCGACCTCGAGATCTACTGCATGCTCGCCAAGCGCATGGCCGAGATGTTCCCCGACGACCCCAAGGCGCGCTTCGCCTACGAGAAGTATCCGGACTACCACGATTATCTCGAGAAGAACCGTCTCGAAGGACGCCACGTGTTCAACGAGGTGCGCGAACTCGTCAAGTTCAAGCGCAAGGTCTACTACAAGAAATACGAGACCGGCAAGCTGCGTCCCGACGGGCAGCCGGGCTTTCTGACCCCGACCGGGCGCGTCGAGCTGTGGTCATCGGCCTTTGCGAACAACGGCATGGACCCGCTGCCCTACTACTACGAGCCCGACCTCTCGCCGCGCATTCCCGAGAAGAGCGCCGAGGACCTCGATCTCAAACGCAACCCGCTGGTTCCCGAGGAGCTGGACGCCAAATGGCATGAGCGCGACCTTCCCCACGAGGAGATCATGGAGAAGTACCCGTTCATCATGTCCACGGGTCACCGCCGCTATTCCTCGTTCCACTCCGAGCACCGTCAGGTGGCCGTGCTGCGCGAGCTCGACCCGAACCCGATGATCGAGATCAACCCGGCCGACGCAGAGCGCATCGGCGTGTCCGACGGCCAGTGGGTCGAGATTTCCAACATGTTCGGAAGCGCGAAGTTCAAGGCGCGCGTAATGCCCACCGTAGGCGAAGGTCACGTCGAGGTTGATCATGGCTGGTGGTTCCCCGAGAAGGACGGTAACGAGCCGAGCCTCTTCGGGGTCTGGCAGTCCAACTGCAACGACCTCATCCCCGAACATCACAACAACGCCCTCGGCCTGGGAGCCCCCTATAAGAGCGCGTGCTGCAACGTGGTGCCCCTCAAGGAAAGCTACGACGTCGACATGGCAGCATTCGGCGAGAAATTCGGAAAGCTGGTGTAGATCATGACTCAATACGGATTGCTTATCGATTACGAATTCTGCACGGGATGCCAGAGCTGCGAGGTCAGCTGCAAGGAGGAGCATGACTTCCCCGTCGGTAAGTGGGGCATTCGCGTCCTGGACGACGGCCCCTGGCAGAAGGACGATTCCAAGAACACCGGGAATTGCTACAACTGGAACAAGATTCCCACTCCCACCGACCTGTGCGATCTGTGCGTGAACCGTCTGCGTGACGGGCGCGAGCCGGTGTGCATGCACAATTGTCTGGCCGACGTCATTCGCTTCGGCACCATCGACGAGATGGCCGAGGAGCTCAAGCGCAAGCCCAAGCAGGTGCTCTGGACGCCGTGTGACATAGAGCTCTAGCTTCAGCAGCATCACGAACCCGGATGGTGCGTCCATGGCGGACGCACCATCCGACACGTATGTATAGTGCCGTTGTAAGGAGGAGTCATGTCCTCGCACATGAAATCAGGCGGATCTCTGAGCACGATGAACGTCATCGGCATCCTCGCCTTGTTCTGCACCATGAGCGAGTTCGCCATCCTGACGCCATCGATTGCCGCTTTCTCGCATCACTTTGCCGATACGGACATCACCACGATCATGCTCGCGAACAGCATCACCGGCATCGTATCGGTTCCCGTCAGCATCATCTCCGGCGCACTACTCCCGAAAGTCGGCTTCAAGCCCGCCGCTATCGTCGGCATCCTCATCATGACCGTAGGTGGCGCATATCCCTTCCTCATGCCCGACATTACCGACTACAACCTCATCATCTTCTCGCGCGTAATCGTCGGTATCGGCCTGGGCATCATGTTTCCCGTGGGAAACGCCAGCATCATCGCGCTCTGCGAAGGCGAGCAGCGATCCCGTTTGCTCGGGCTGGGAATCACCATCCAGTTCGTCTTCAACATTATCTACACGACGGTCGCGGGCTACCTCACCGAGATTGGCTGGAACTACTCGTTCTTGGCGTATCTAATCGGCTTTGTTCCCATGATCATCGCGTTGCTGTGGATGCCCGAGGCCAAGAACATTGTCCGGGCAAAGCTCGCGGACCAAGTCAAGACACAGACAGTCGCAAAGCCAAAGATTCCACGTTCCATCACGGGATATGCGCTATTTGCGCTGGCGGCGTGGACCTGCGTCGTGACGGTGCAGGTCGTGACCTCCTCGGTGCTCGACTGGCGCGGCCTTGCCGGACCGGGCGAGGCGGCGCTCGTCATTAACTGTTGCGGCATTGGCACGATCTTGTGCGGGGTGCTCTTCCCCTATCTCGTCCGCTGGTTCAAGACGCGACTGTTCGGAATCTCGGCCACATTCATCGTGATAGGACTCATCCCCTGTTTGCTGGCACCATCGTCCGTCGTCTACGCCCTGGGCGTCTTCATCTTGGGATTTGCCGGATCCGCGTTTTTCACCGCCGCCCAAAACGCGACGGGAAACATCACGCCTCCCGAGCGCATACCCTTCGTGAGCGGCATCATGACATCCATGATGAATCTGGGGCCATTCTTGGCACCTTACGTCTTCAGCTCCTCCATGCTCCTGCTTCCCGCCATGGGCTTCGATGCCGTGTTCCCTGTTCTCATCATCATCGCCTTGGTGGTATGCGTCATCGGGCTTGCTCACCCCATGCGTGCGCTCATGGCCACGAAACCCGAATAGAAGCATCGTCATGCCTCATTGCTTCGCATGCATACATTGCGGGAAATGCGGACCGCCGAGTTCTGACGCCAAGGTGCGCCCCGTCGGATACTGCGCCTTTTGCGACACGCAAAACGACGAGGTCGACACCACCTGCAGAACATGCGGCAAACGCCTGCCGCCGCCTCCCGGCAGGACGCACGTCACGAACGGTTGATGCTCTTCGTCAGATGCTCACCGTCAGGCCGTCCATGAGGTCGTTCACGGTCTTCATGGCGCACATCTTGCCGCACATCGTGCACGTCCCTTCCGTAACGGGCGGGGCGCTCTCGTAGAACTCGCGGGCACGCTGCGGGTCGAGGGCAAGGTCGAACATCTCGCCCCATGACACGCGACGGCGAGCGTCACTCATGCGATTGTCCCGATCGCGCGCACCGGGTACGCCCTTGGCGATGTCGGCGGCATGCGCGGCGATCTTGGTGGCGACGAGCCCCTCGCGCACGTCATGGGCATCCGGCAGGCGCAGGTGCTCGGCCGGTGTCACGTAGCAGAGGAAATCCGCCCCGCTCGAAGCTGCGATGGCCCCACCGATGGCCGCCGTGATGTGATCGTAGCCGGGGGCGATATCGGTCACGAGCGGCCCGAGCACGTAGAAGGGCGCCCCATGGCACAGGCGCTTCTCCATCTTCATGTTGGCAGCGATCTCGTCGAGCGCCATGTGCCCCGGCCCCTCGACCATCACCTGCACGCCGGCATCCCACGCGCGCTGCGTGAGCTTGCCGATTTCGATGAGCTCGGCGATCTGGGCGGCATCGCTTGCATCGTAGATGCTACCGGGGCGCATCGCATCGCCAAGGGAGATCGTCACGTCATGCTCGTGCAGAATGGCGAGCACGTCATCGTAGAACTCGTAGAACGGGTTCTCGTTGCCGGTCGCCTCCATCCAGGCAAAGATCAGCGATCCACCCCGGCTGACGATGTTCGTGAGACGCCCCGTCTCCTTGAACGAGTCGATGACCCGACGGTTCATGCCCGCATGCACCGTCACGAAGTCGACGCCGTCTTCGGCATGCGCGCGGATGACCTCGAGAAAATCATCCGGCGTGATGTCGATGAGCGCCTTTTCCAGATACCCGATGGCATCGTACATGGGCACCGTGCCCACCATTGCCGGCGAACGCTCGATGAGCGCACGGCGAAATGCCCGTGTCTTTCCCGAGTTCGAGAGGTCCATGATCGCCTCGGCACCCAGCTCGAGCGCGACATCGACCTTGCGCCACTCCTCCTCCTCGTCGGCCAGGTCGCCCGAAATGCCGAGGTTGACGTTGACCTTGGTGCGCAGTGGTACGCCGTCCAGACACGAGCCCACGCCCTCGGGATCGAGCGCGGCGTGGTGGATGTTCGCCGGAATGGCGATGCGTCCGGCGGCGACCGCCTCGCGCACGTTTTCCGCGCAAATTCCCTCCTTCGCGGCAACGCTTCGCATCTGCTCGGTCACGATCCCGACACGTGCGTAGTCAATTTGCGTTACTTGATTGCCCATGGTAGCCATGGCGCACTCCCTTCGTTGGCATTACCCACACAGGTTCATCGGGTCGGCGTCACAAGCGCCCTCTCAGCCTGGATTACCCAAGCTCCCCGGTCATGGTTTGGGATTATATGCCAGATACGACATGGAAAACTCGCAAGGGCGAAATTCCCGCGTTAACTCCTGCGCTGAAGCCTCTCGAGCTCGGCCTTGAGCGAAGCGTAGTGCTTCAGCTCCTCCTCGGACCAGCCCCCGAAAAGCGCCTCCTCGAGCGCTTGGCTTGCCGTCATGGCAAGTCCCTCTTGCGGATAGAGAGGCTCGCGGCTGCGGTTGTAGAGGTGTATTTGGTCGAACATACCCGAATCCTCAAGCACGGCGAGATTGCGCACGATCTGGTCGACGATCTTGCGATGATGGGCAGGGTCGGTTGCGCGGGGCGTGGTGCCGGCAAGACGCATTTGCTCGTAGCGGAGCTGACAGGAAACGAGCGATATCTCCGGCTTGACCGCCATGAGGGCAAGCGAGACATCGTAGCCGCGCTCGCGCAGGAGCGTGGCGGTTGCGAGAGGCACCTGAGACGTGCGCAACGTACCTTCGATGACGAGGTTATAGCCGGCCGAGGAAAGCGCCTCGACGATGGCTTCCACCATCTTGCCTGCCCACTGCGCTGTATAATCGACGGCTTTATCGCCATAGGCGCTTTGCAAAGCAAAGAAGCGCGGATGGAGCTTTCGATATTCGTCGCCGTTGACGACGATGACATCCTTTTTGAACATCTCGAGAAACACGTGGTGAAGAGTGGTCTTGCCTGCCCCGCTTTGGCCTCCGAGCAAAACTGCCTGAGGTCTATCGTGCGGCGACAGACAAGCAGGTGCCACCATCGTCTCGAGCTGGCCAATCAGCTTTTCGGAAAACTCTTCTTCGGAATACTCCGCAAGATAGTTACCCACGTCAGGCCGCCAGCGGGATATAGCGGTCTGCGAGTTTATCGAATGCGTCGAGCTGGCCCTTAATCTCTGCCAGTTTGTTCTTGTTGGAGTTTTCGGAACTGACAATAGTAGGCTTGAGCAACGCGATCTGATTGATGATGTCGGAAAACACCATTTCGCGCATTGCGTCGCCCTGCTTTCGCGCAGTTGATCTCAACGTGAATAGCTTGGCCAGAATCTCGGCAGCTTTCTCCGTAAGCACCTCTTGCGTGAGCGTGATGTGGTAGATCTCCGTCATGTCCATATCTTCATCTCCCTCGCCAAAGTAGACCTCTGCATAGACGATTTCCTCGACGCCTTGACGCTCCTTCTCGGAAAGCTCCTTGCCGTCACGGTCGAGGCAATCCATGACGAAGCGCGGCAAGCGGGCGGCACGGATGAGGTTGGCGTTGGCGCGAGAGGGCTTCTGGCCCTTCTCGTAGCGCGCGAGGCTTGCCTCCCCCAGACCGAGCAAACGAGCGAACGAGCGTTGCGAGAGGCCGTACTTGGCGCGGATGTCCTTGATGTCCTGCGGTGTGAGTTCGTGGGCCATGCCCTACCTCCTCGAACAGAAATCACTCATGTGATATCTTCACGCCTTCATAATACTATAATTTGATTGTAATCGCACATATTTGCACTCATTTGATTTCACTATTGTGATTCAATAATCATTTGATATGGAACATGCATGGTTCAATACAACTCGACTGCACGCAAGGCACTCCACGTCGATCGCATGAGGCTTTGACAGCGTGCGTGCCCTCCCCTACACTGGGCGAACCCGGATTCGATTTGAGGTGGATGTATGTGCGGAGAATTCGTCATCTAGTCTTTCTCGGCTAAGTGCCGAACGCTAGCCATTCCCATTCCGCACACTCACGTTCCGGGAGATTCCCATGTCAAAGAGCAGCTCTTCAAACCCGCCTGTGCAGGCGGGAAAACCTGCCGAATCCGCCGACACGCCCCTCACGAGCGCCGTCGGCTTGCCCCTTCCCAAGAACTGGCTGGCAATCATCAGCTTCATATGGGCCGGTCAGGCCGTCTCGATGATAACCAGCTACGCCGCGGGGTATGCCGTCGTATGGTACGTGACCGAATCCACCGGCAGCGCGCTCGTGCTTGCCGTGATGAACATATGCGTGATGCTCCCCATCGGCCTTCTCTCCCCCTTTGGCGGCATCGTGGCCGACAAGCACAACCGCAAGATGATCATGATCGTGGCCGACGGCGCCATCGGGCTCATCTCGTTGATAGCGGGATTCATCATCCTCGCAGGCGATGTCTCGCTCGTGTTGCTTATTCTCGTCTGTGTGGCGCGTGCTGTCGGCCAGGCCTTCCACAGCCCGGCGATGATGGCGACCATGCCCATGCTGGTGCCCGACAAGCACCTCCTGCGCATCAACACGCTCGACCAGCTGCTCGCCTCCATTGCCGGCATAGGCGCGCCTGCCTTCGGCATCTTCCTCTACACCACCATGGGGTTTTCCTCGGTCATGTTCCTCGATTTCATCGGAGCGCTCTTCGCCATTGCGGGACTTGCGCTTGCGAAGGTCCCCACCGTCATCGACGAGACGGCCACTCAACAGCATGTCATCGCCAACCTGCGCGACGGCTTCCGTGCCGTCGCGGCATCGCGCGGTTTGCTGCTTCTCATCGTCATGGTCACCATCGGCATGATGATATTCGGCCCGCTCTCTGCCGTGTTCCCGCTGATGACATACGAGCATTTCTCGGGTGATGGCTACATGGCCTCACTCGTCGAGGCGGCATTCGGCATCGGCATGCTCGTGGGCTCGGGCATACTCATGGCATGGGGCGGCGGCAAGAGACTCGCGGGACTTATCGCCGTGGCGGCCGTCATCGTGGGGGCGACGACGGCGGCGTGCGGGCTTCTGCCCCCGACGGGTTTCGTCGCCTTCGTGGTGCTCGTCGCTGTGATGGCCATGGCCTGCGCATGGTTCAACGGTCCCACGATGACCCTCACGCAACGCAACGTGCCCGACGAGAAGATGGGGCGCGCCATGGGCCTGCTCAACGCCGCCATGGGGCTCGCGACACCCATCGGCATCGCCATCGGCGGCGTGGCGGCCGAGCTCATGGGCGTAGCTCCGTTTTTCGTGGTGGACGGCATCGCGTGCCTCGTGCTGGGCCTCGTGGCCTACATCCCCAAGTCGATCCGCGCCCTCGACGAAGGCTAGCGTACCGAATGTGACAAGACGCGCCGAGGCAGTTTTGCCACATTTGCTATTGCCTGGCAGCGCCGCGTTTGCCATAGCCATAGCGGTTCCTGAACGCGATCATGAAGCACGTCGCAAGCACGGCGGCGGCGAGCTCGCCGACGGAAACCGAAAGCCAGATACCGTCGATACCCAGGATCAACGGCAACAACAACACCGCACCGCACTCGAACACGATCGTGCGCCGGAGGGCGATGACGGCGGAAACGATACCGTTGCCAAGCGAGGTGAACAATGCCGAAGCGTAGATGGGCACGCCCATGATGAGAAACGCGAAGGCGTAGATCCGGTACGCCTTGGTAGTGAACTCGAGTAGTGCCGGGTCATAGCTCACGAAGATGGCGGAGAGCGGCCCGGCAAGCCACTCGGCGGCCAGGAACATGAGAACGCTGCCGACACCGATGAAGCCGAGACTCTTGAACAAGATGCTTCGCATTTCGGCATGGTTCTTCGCTCCGTATTGGTAGCTCATGAGCGGCGAACTACCGAGCGCGTATCCCATGAAGATGGCACCGAAGATCATCGCCGTGTAGCCGATGACGCTGAACGCCGCGACGCCGTCTTCGCCGATGTAGCGCATGAGCTGGAAGTTGTAGAGCATGGTCACGAGGCTCATCGCGATGTTGGAGACGAGCTCGGAGCAACCGTTGAGACAAGCCCTGCCAATGGGACGCCACTCCAGGCGCGTCCTGACCAGGCGCAACAAACTCGAGTTGTGCTTGCGCAGGAAGTAGATGAGGGGAACAAGCCCACCCACGACCTGGCCCAGTGCCGTGGCGATGGCGCCTCCGGCGATACCCCAGCCAAAGACGCAGATGAACAGCCAATCGAGCACGACGTTCACGACACCGGCGGCGACGATGACGAAGAAGCCGTAATTGGGCTTGCCCGCCGTGGAGAAAAACGTCTGGAAGGCGAATTGCAGCGCGAAAAACGGCAGGGCGAGCAGCGTCCACCGCCCGTAGATGACGCTTTCGTCAAGGAGCTCCCCTTGTGCCCCGAAGGCCGCGATGAGAGGTTCGATCAGCCACTGTCCCAGGACGGCGAGAATGATCGCGAAGCCTATCGTGAAGATGACGAGCATGCTGAAGTAGCGGTTAGCGCGCTCGTCGTCGCCCTCACCGCGGGTCTTGGCAACCAGGGCGCTGCCACCCGTGCCCGTCATGAGGCCGATCGTCGCGAGGATCATGACGACGGGCCAGGCGAGGTTCACGGCCGCGAGTGCTGTCTTGCCGACGAAGTTCGAGACGAAGAAACCGTCCACCACCTCGTAGAGCGAGGTGAAGATCATCATGCAGATGGTCGGGAACGTGTATTTCAAAAGGGCACTCATGGAGAAGTGCCGGTTCATGTCCTGCGTCATGTCCTATCCAGTCCGATTTGACGGGCGCATGAGGACACCCGACGTTCAGGACATTGTACGCGAGGAGATAGAGATGCTGTGGAGAGGGCAGACTTGCTACCCGTTTGTCATCTGCCTGCGGACACGTCCGTGCCCAAACGGGAATCCCCGTCACACGCGATGCGGTGGTGCCTCGAGCTCCCATTCCTCGAGGATGACGCTTCCCCGGTACTTGTAGAGACCGTAGATTCCGAAGAACTCCCAATCGGCAATCGTGAAGGTGCCGGCAATCGAGGTCACGAACTCGGCGGCCTGGCGGTTGAACGCGCCGTTCTTGAAGACGTAGAGGTTGGCGATGTTGTCGCGACTGCCCGTCGGGGCGAGCACGACGCCGCTTCCCATCTGGATGGGAAGCCCGTCGGTTTTCATGCGGAGGTTCTGGACGAGTATGTCGGGTTCGAAAAAGGAAAGCCAGTTGCGGCGCTTGAGCTTGGCGATTTCGGCCCACTCGAGCGTGTGCTTGCGCGATTCGTCCATGAAGACGGCATTGAGAAAGCCCTGGTAGCTCTCGGCTTGCGCGAGCATGTCGGCGTACTCGGGCTTGATGAGGTCGGCGACCGTCATGTACAGGTAGAGCTTGTCGAGCGTCGCCCTGTCGGCCAGCGGAGCCGCGTCGATCTGGGATTTGAGTTGCTGCACGTTCATGGAAGACCTCGCTTATAGGACAATCGAAAGGGGGCCGCAAAAGATGCGACCCCCCCCCTGACGACTACTTGGAGCAGGCAGGTACCCAGAGGTACTGCTCGGGCTTTTCGTCGAGCTTCTTCACGAGCTCGTCGACGGGACCGAACTCCATGCACTTCGCCTGGCAATGGAACACACAGCTCGGAAGCTTTCCCTTGGCCTGGCGGGCGGCGCACAGGTCGCAGATCCGCGTGAACGACGGGATGAAGTCGTAGACGAAGCGGTCGGTCGGCGTGCCGTCGGCCTCGCGGATGGGCCACGGCCCGTTCTGCATGACCTTGACGCCCCACTGCTCGAGCGGCAGCTCGTGCTCGGCCTGGCAGGCAACCTCGCAGGAATAGCAACCGGTGCAGTACTGGTAATCGACGAGTATTCCGTTCCTAGACATTACAGGTCCTCCTCACTGCAACGATAGATCTTGCACAGCGTGCACTTCAGGTCGGCGCCAAAACCGGTGCGACCGGGCTTGTTGGCAAGCAGCTGGTTAATGTTGGACTGGCGGAAACCATAGAGGTTAGGCTCGGCACCATCCTGCTCGGGGAACCACCAGCCATGCTGCGCCGCGATCTCCTTCTCGGAAACCTCGTAGGTAACACGCGCGCGCTGGCGGCAACGACCACGATGGTTCTCGATCCACACCCAGTCGCCTTCCGAGATGTTGTGCTCGGCTGCGGTCTTGGGATTAATCTGCACCCACGGGTCGGGCGTGAGCTGGCGCAGATACGGAATCTGGCGATGCTCCGAATGGAAGAACGAGGTGGTACGTGCACCCGTGATCATGATGAGCGGATACTCCTCGTACAGGTCGGGCGTCGAGACGGGACCGATGCCGGGCTCCTCGATGTAGGGCAGCGGATCGTAGCCATAGGCCTGGAACAGCGTCGAATAGAACTCGATACGGCCAGTCGGCGTGTTGAAGCCGGGCATGCCGTCGGGGCGCATGAGACCCTTCTCGTACTTCTTGTAGATGTACTTCTGGTAGACCGGGCCCTGCTCCATGAGCTCGTGGAAGGTGAAGCCGGAAGGCTTGACGATCTCGTCGTAGACCTCGTCCTCCGTCTCCCACGGCCAAGTGTGCTGCTTGCCCTCGGGGCGGTTGATGGCCTTGTTGAACTCGTCATCGTTGTCGAAGTACTGGGCCAGGCGACGATTGATCTCGCAGTCGGAGAGCGCCTCGCCCTCGGCGGCGCAGCCACCGGTAATGGCGGACAGGAAGTAGTAGTGCGCGCGGACGGAATGCTTCTCGGCCCAGGTCTGGACGGGAAGGACGATGTCGGCGCAGCTCTGGATCATCGGCGTCATGAAGACATCGCAGGCGGCGATGAACTCGGGCTTCTTCATGGCCTTGTACCAGCGCTCGGTCTCGCAGCTCATGCAGGCGATGCCGTTGGAGGTCTGGATCCAGACGCCCTTCACGCCGCCTTCCTCGCACACCTCGAGGCACATGTCGGGCATGGCCTGGGTAAGGCCGTAGCGATACATCGGGTACTCTTTCCAGCCGACGCGCTTCTTCTGCGTCTCCTCGTCGATGAGGTCGTAGATGCCCCACGCGCCCGCGGAGGGCTGGTCGACGCCCATGGGGGCGGCGGTGTAGCACATGCCGCCGGGCACATCGAGGTTGCCGGTGATGGTCCAGAGCGCGGCGATGGCGGCAGCGCACGGCGTGCCCTGCGACTGCATGTCGACGGCCAGGCCCCAGACGACGTTGGCGGGATGCGAGTTCGCGAACAGGCGCGCGGCCTCGACGATCTTCTCCTTGGGAACCCAGGTCATCTTCTCGACCTCGTCGAGCGACAGCTCGCGGGCGCGCTCCGCCAACTCGTCGAAACCATAGGTCCAGCGATCGACGAAGTCATGGTCGTAGAGGTCCTCGTCGATGATGACCTTGATCATGCCGAGCGCAAGCGCGGTGTCGGTGCCCGGACGCAGCTGCAGATGCACGTCGGCATGCGCGGCGAGCCAGGTGACACGCGGCTCGACCGAGATGAGCTTGCAGCCCATCTTCATGGCATCGGTCACCCAATGGCCCATGAAGAAGTCGGGATTCGAGATGGTCGGGTTGCAGCCCCAGACGATGGTGCACTCCGGGCAGACCCATTCGGGATCATCGTAGCGCAATGCCGAGAACTGGCTGAAGTCGGCGATGAGCATGCCGCCGTAGGTCATGATCATGAGCGAAAGACGTGGCAGATAGCATGCGGTACCGGAGAGGAAACCGTACTCGTTGGGGCTTCCCATGGTATTGGCCATACGTCCGACCTGCCACTGGTTATCGCGAGCCGTACCGCGCAGACAGTGGATGGAGTCGCCGCCATAGGTCATGGAGATGCGACGGAACTCCTTGTAGCACGTCTCGAGGGCCTCGTCCCAGCTGATGCGCTCCCACTTGTTCTCGCCACGTTCGCCGGCGCGCTTCATGGGGTACAGGATGCGATCCGGATGGAACTCGACCTGCTTGAAGGCCAGGCAGCGCGGACACAGCGCGCCGCGGTTATACGGATCGTCCGGGTCGCCCTCGCACTTGATGAAACGACCGGTCTCGGGATCGGAGTACACGAGGACGCCGCATCCCTCGTGGCAACCGGGTGCCGACCACACGGAGGTACGCGTCACGAGCATGCCGTCCTCCATGTACTGCCACTCACCGGGATGCTTCCAGTCCTGCATCTCCGGACGCTCGCCGGCGCCGAAGTTGAACTGGTTCTCCTCCTTCGTGGTGCCGATGTCATCGCGATCCTTCTCGAGAATCGCCTCCTGCTTGCGGTCGGCGTCATTTGGCTCGCCCGCGCCGCTGAAGTGCCATTCCGAATCCTCGCGCTGGGCAGCGGCCTTGCTGTCCGTCTCGAATTCTTCCATAGCCTCTCCTCTCGCTTTCTAGATCCGCGGCTTCCCTACCGCGTCATCCGTTCCGTCGGGGAGGCGATGCCCGCCATGGCGCGCATCATGGGCCGGAGTGTCTTCCTCGCAAACGCCGCACTTCCCCATCGGGTTGCAGACAGGAAACCACGTGCGGGGAATCGCATATCGTCAAACGAGTATGCAATTGGGAATTCATTATGCTGGTATGAGACGCTGACCGGGGGAATGAGACAGTTGCTCAGGGACGCTGTCTCATTTCCAAATGAGACAGCGTCCCTGAGCAACTGTCTCATTCCGGGCCCGATTAGAGGTCGAGGGGAAACTCCTCGACGAAGCTCATGAGCTTTTGCTGGGAATGGATGTCGAGCTTGCGGTAGATGTTGTAGATGTGGCTCTTGACCGTATGGGGAGAGATCGTCAGCTCCTCCTGAATCCATGCGGCGTTACGTCCCTTGGCAAGGTACGCGAGGATGTCCGCCTCGCGCGGGGAAAGCTGGTAGAGCTTCACGATCGCCTGGCAACGCTCCTCGAACAGTTCGCTTTCGTCCATCTGGACGACGACCTTGTCCGCGTTCAGGGCACCCTCGTCACGCGAGGTGCCATCTGCAAGGTGATGCCGGCCAATGGGAAAGAACGCCATGACGACCACGACGAGCACGAACACCATGGCAAAGCGCACGACCGTGAAGGGCTCGGAATGCGCACCCGAGACGTTCGTGATCACCGCAGCGATGCCCCAGCCGACCGCAAACCCCAACGACGAGACGAACAGGCGCATGGGTGCCTGCCTGAACAGTGGCGTGCTACGCGTGAGCGTGCTCTTACGTACGACAAACGCGTAATTGGTCGTCTTGAAGGCAGCCCACGCGGCCACCACCAGACATGCGCATCCCAACTGCAGAACCCCGTCCGAGAAGGGCAGGAGCAGGCAGCTGAGCACGGTGATCACCAGAAGCCATCGTTGTACGACCGTGATGTCGACCTGCTTTCCGCAGATGGCCATGAGCGCGACGAACAAGGCACCGGGGATGACGGCGAGCAACCCCGGCAATAGGGCCTCGGTGCCGTTGTTGAACAGGAACACGAAGTTGAGAGCGAAGACGATGCCGAACACGAAGAACGACGGTTCGATCTCCTTGGTGAATCGCCAGATCGCGTCCTCCGTCGACTCGAGCGGCGCGCGCTCGTCGTTGCCGTCGGCGTTTTGGGTCGCGAAGATGAGCAGGCAGATGCTGAACAACAGGTAGGCGAACGAGAAGACAGGCTGCATGGCATCGGGTGCAAGCGTCGCCAGGGCAAACAGCAGGGAGCCGCCCACGAAGGCAAGACCGGTGAAACGACCGTATGAGGTGGTACGCAGACGGCTCAGCACGTCGAGCCATGACACCGTGAGCAGAGCCGAAGTGGCGCCTCCCAGAAAGTTGGTGACGCACACCACCGGCAGGGGCACGTGAACGTTCTGATAGATGGCGAAGGCGACGATGGGAAGCGACAGGCCGCATACCAGCTCGACGCCCGTGGTGATGGTCGAAAACAGGTTGAAGCGCGGCATGCGCCCGAGCAGGTGCATGAGCACGTAGCCCACGGGCATGCCGGCAAAGATTGCCAGCTGGCTCAAGTCGCGCGTCGCAAGGGGCACCTCGGGTGGAAAATCCCGGAACAGCCAGAAAAAGGAAACGAACATCCAGGCCAAAAGAAAGGCAAATCCCATAAGGCCCAACAACTCGACGGCGGATATCTCATCCGCTCTCTTGGTGCTCTTCATTTTTTTCATCCCCTGCGCGTTTGATTTGCGTGGTGCCCATTGCAATGCTTCCGCCGTGGTATGTGGGCAAGCCCACATGAAGCGGTAGCCAAGCGTAGCCCCCTCTAAGCAGGATTATAGCCCCATCGGACGCGCGCAGGCAAAGGGGCCGTCCAAACTTGGACGGCCCCTCGAAACGCGAAATCAGATGAAGGCGGTGACGCTATGACCGCGATGCCGGTGCATCGTCCGCATCGACTTCTTCTTCCACGATAACCTCATCGGCCTGGACGGGCACTTCGGCGACCTCGGTGCCGTCAACGGGCACGTCGATTTCGCCGGGCTGCCAATCGGGTGCGGGGGCAGGCGATTTCGCCGCCTCGCGCTCGGCCTTGGACGGCCGCGTGAGCAACGCGAACGCCGTGCCGATGGCGATGATGGGCAGCATGACGGCCCACGTGGTCATCTGGAAGGCCTCGGGCGGCACGGCGACATGACCTATTGCGGAAGCATCCATCGAGGCGAACGCGCCGATGGCATAGGACACGAAGGTCTCGAGGCACTCGCCGCCAAACTGGAAGACGGTGAGGATGGACAGGCCGACGGCGACGGCCGTCTGGCCGCCTCGGCCCACGAGGAACGGAACCATGGGACGCACGGAACCCACGAGCAGGACATTGCCCACGATGTGGAACAGCAGGTAGAAGCCGAAGAAGTAGAAGGCACCGACCTTCCAGCCAAAGACGACGGCCAGAAGCAGGCAGAAGCAGCCCACGAAGATGATGATCCACTTCTTGGTCCACGGCAGCTTGTCCGAAATCCACCCGCCGATGGGCGCGAGAATGCCACAGGCGTTTCCGCAGGTCATGAGGAACGCGGGCATCCATTCTATACCGACCCACATCTCGGGGAACTGGGCGGTGAGGAAGGCCTCGTCATAGGTGGTGAACGCGAAGTTCACGAACTCGAAGAGCATCCAGGCGATGAGCAGGCCCACGAACTGGCGGTTCTTCAGGAACGGGAAGGCGCTCTTGTAATCGAGGCGCTCGATGGAGATCTCGGAAACCTCGCCCTTCTCGATGGAGGGCAGGCGATACAACACGATGAACACGATGAGCGCGACGACGATGATGGCGGTGATGAGCCACCACACCGTCTGGAACTGGCTCGTGGCAACGGCCATGTTCGCCGGGTTCATCAAGAATCCGGCAAGATCGTCGACGCCGGCCATGGACGAGGTCAGCGCAGGCGATACGTTGTTGATGAACAGCATGCCAACCGGTACCCACGTGGACCAGATGGCGACCGCCATGAAGCGGTGCTTGTTCGAGAACCACAGCGAGACCGCCGTGGGACCGGTGACCGAGCACATGCCGACGCCTATGCCGGTGATGACGCGAAACGCGAGGAACGTCTCGTAGCTCACGTTGAAGAACAGGGCGACGCCGGCCATGCCGACAGCCGTGATGATTCCGGAGATGATGAGCGTCGGCTTGGGTCCGATGCGACGGATGATCCAGCCCGTGGGGATGGCGACGATGATCGCCGTCCAGGCAATGGCGTTCATGAGAAAGCCGAAGGCCGCACCCGGATCGAGGGTCATCTGTCCGGGGATGACCCAACTCGCCACCATCCAGGGGATGAGGCGGCTCGCAACGCCCGGCAAGGCAAACCACGCCATGGGAATGGCGATGGAAATAAGCCAGGTTGCGAAAAGGGCCACCCACGCATAGCGCGGGGTGGGAAGTTCGGAGGACATGAACTCGGTCTGGTCTTTCACGACCTCGTTCACGTCGAGCTTCGAGGTTGACTCTGACATGGTCTCCTCCTAATTCGATGGCTGTGGCACCATCGGCGCATGATGCGCGCGCCCCTCCCCCTCTCTGTACCGGGCGCCAATGAGCGTGGGCCACGGTTCGTGGGCGCATCTCCTTTTCTGCGTCCGTATACAACCTAGGGGAACAAGAGGAGGCGCCTTAGGCTCATATGACTGAAAACGCCTCTCAGTCTATTGGTATGAGTTTCCTAAATCACGAGGTCAAGGCGTTTTCTACAGGAGACTCGACGCGAAATCGGTGATGCGCTCCGCAAACGAGGCGAGTCCTCGGCGCCGCTGCGCGAGCAATTGGCGCCCGACGCGCGTCTCGCGAATGAGGCGCGGATGCCATCGGGCGATATCAGCTGCCGGCACCCCCGCTATCATCTCGCTCACCGCACCAAGGAGCCCACGTACGATGAGCGCGTCACTCGCCCCGCGCATCGCGATGCCACCCGCGTCATCCTCCCGAAGTTCGAGCCAGGCATCAGCCGTGCAACCCGTGAGGGCGTTCTCGTCCGTGCATTTCTCGGGTGCGAGCATGTCGAGGCATGATGCGAACGACAGAATGTACTCGTGTTGCAGCACGTTGTCGTCCAATTGCGCGAGCGCATCCAGAAAGCGCTCCTCGTGTTCCTCGACCTCGCTCATCGAATCCTCCAGCCTGCGTCAAACGGGACTACACGGCCCGGTCGTCTCGTCCGGTCAACCCCGCGAAGACGAGGTCGGCGACATCACCGACCGTCTTCGCACGCCCCGCGGCGAACCCGTCGAAGGCCACGCCAAAATCCCTCTGGATGGCCATCATGAGAAACGCGTGCTTGACGGCGGCACTATCGGCACCATCGCAATTGGAGGCCGTATCGCCCTCGTAAGCATCCGCACCAAGGACCGCGAGCTTGTCCATGGACGCACGGGAGAGCTCGTCCATGGAATCACTCGCGCAATCTTCTTCGGTGATGCGGTACTTCGCGAGAATGTAGCTTCTCAGCGATTCCGCGAGCCGGTCTCTTTCGAGCGCACCTGCCGCCGCCGCGTCCACGCATTCCCGCGCAACCGCGGCGGCCGCACGCTTCGACTCCAGAAGCGCCTGCAAAACCTCGTCGTTCATGGAACCCTAGGCGATGACGGGCTCGAGACCGAGCCGCTTGGCGATGAACACGAGGTCCTCGACGTAATCGTCGTAGACGAGTGGCAGGTGCAGGCCGAAGGTCACTTGCTTCTCGAAGAAGTCACGTTCGTCCGCCACGCGGAACACGAATCCGTTGTTGCAGTTGTCGGTATCGTAGCCAAGCCCCGCCACGATCTCTCCGCGTCCGATGAACATCTGGGTGAGGTCGGACGAGATGCGACACATCGTGATGACCTGTCCCTTGTCGGCATCGAAGTCATGGCGCTCGACGGCCCCGAAACCGGCATCGAGGGCGAAGTGGCGAAGGCCGTACTCGTCATGGCAACCCAGCCCATGGAAGCATCGCGTGGGCGTGGAGTGGGACGTGACGTAGAGGTTATCGGTCGACCCATCGATGGGTACCTCATACTTGGGATCGGCCCAGTTGAGCGTTCCGTCCGGGCGCTTGGGCACAGGAAGCGTGTTGCCCATGTACGCCGCCTTGCCCGAAATCGCCATCTCGAGCAGCATGCACAGCGCCGTCGTCACGTCGTACTCACACGCCGAGGCGACGCCGCGCTCGAGGTTGAGCGAATGCGTGAGGCAAAACGTGAACTGCTGCTCGTTGAGCCGCCGCGTGGAGCAGCTGTCGGGACACGGCGCGGAAAACCCGGAGCAATCGTAGTAGTCCATAAGCTTGTCGACGACCTTGTATGCCTTGAGCGAGTTTATGACGTATTGGCGCTCGACCTGGCACATGGAGGCACCGCCGATGAGCTTGTCAGCCTCGGCTTCGCACCAGGCCACGTCCTCATCGGTAAGGTTTTGTGTGATACGCCCGGGGGTGGTGTGGTTTCCGCCTTCGGGCAACGGTTCCATCATGTCCATGAGCTCGTAGATGTTGACGAAGCGGAAGTTCGTGCCGATCTCGTCACGCACCCTGGCGAGGCTGTCGAAGCTGTCGGTACCGCCGACCATGGCCTTGGTGCCGTCAAAGCGCGGGGCAAGGAGGATGTTGGCGGTGTGCACGGCCTTCTCGGCGCGTATGTCGAGCATCTTGCGCTTGAGCTCGTCCCAGTCGAGCGCGAAGACGATATCGGCTCCGCGGCGTACCGAGGACGCGAAGAAGAGCTGTCCGAACATCTTGAAGGGGTTGGCCGCGATGGGCTTGCTCGTGCGCAACGCGAATTCCTCGACGATGGTGTTGGAGCCAAAGGCAGTGCTGACGAGATAGAAGTCCGCCACGTTATCGTCGGCGAGCATCTCGTCGAACCACTCCTCCTTGATGTCCCAGTCGTCCGTGGACTTCACGATGACGGGGTCGAGGACGTCGAAACGCTCGTCATTTTTCAGGTTGAATTGGATAGCCTTCTCGAAGCCGTCGTAGATCTTGCCGTTGACCATTGCATCGAAGCCGGGCTCGAGTGCCTGGCCGCTTGCCATGCGACAAGGTCCCTCGTAGTAGTACTTGTGCTCCATGCAGAAGAAGATGGGTTTCACGTTGAGCTTGACGTCATTGACCGTGCGGACAGCCATGGGTAACTCCAATCGGGTTAGGAACGCACCTCGTCGAGATGACTCATCAGGAAGCGAAGCTGTTCAAGCGTATGGTTATAGGCAAAGCCCTTGCGGCTTTGCGCTGTGGAAAGGGCGCGGATGTCACGTTGTGCACCGTCTTTCAGGTGGATTCTGAGAACGAGGCTCGAGCTATGGCCCCTCGCATCGGACGGTACGGGGTTTCCATCATCGAGAATCTCGATCGAGTCGATGCCGTCATAGGAGAGCACCTCTCCTCCCTCGCGTACCTCCATGCCGGTGACGTCGCGGATGGGACAGATGAGGAGCTCGCGCGTGCGGTCGTTGTAACGGGCAAAGGTGCCCACGGCGCCGGTGGCGACGAAGGCATCATCGACACGGTCATCGCCGGGCAGCTCGAGAGGCGGCCTTTCCCCGGCGACGATGGCCTCGAGCGTGGCGAGGTCGAACATCCGGGCGGGCGGCGCGAACGTGCGCCCGGTGCTCTCCTTCACGTACCGGCGCACGGTGCGGTCGCATGCGGCGCACAGAAACCTGCCGTCGGCAAGCGGGGCGCAGTTGATTCCAAGGCTCTCGCGTCCGCAGACCGCGCATTCCTTCATGAAGAGTCCCATGACGTCACCTCCGGTCCCTCGCCTGCCGTTTTGGTACCCACACAATGGGAATGCCCGCAGAGGAAGGGTACGAATCCTCTGCGGGCGATGGGATCGATGTCGATCTTCGCGGGCTAGCGCACGCAGATGATCTTCTTCACACCCGATTGGCTGCCGTCGAAGATGAGCTTCGACCCGCCGGCAATCTCGAGACGGACTTCCTGTCCGTCAGAGGTCTTGGCGGTACCGGCCGTTGCGGACTGGGCCTCCCACGTTCCGGTAAGGATGGAGGTGCCGTTGTCCTGCACGTCAAACGTACCGTCGGCATTCATGATGATCTTGTACTGCTCGGTAGCGACCTCGCCCTGACCAGGAACGATCTCGGACTTGGAAACCCACTCGCCTGCATAGTAGCGAGCGTCGCCCTCGGCCTTGGTCGGGTCGGACTTCGAGGCGGACGCGCTGCTCGAGTTGCTGGCGGAGTTATCCGAGGAGCAACCCACGATGCCGGCAAAGCACAGGCAACCAACGCACGCTGCCAGGAGGATGGTGACGAGCTTCTTCATAGAATTCTTCATGATGGTGGATCCTCTCTCTACATTCGTATCCGTACGTACCCTTTTTTTGTAAGGGCGCCATCGGCTTTGGACGGCGCCCTCGCAACCAAGCCCGATGCCTACTTGCCCTCGGGGGCGCCTTGCGGCTTGCCGGCGCCCTCGCCGCCCTTAGGCTTGCTCGGCTTCATGCCGAGGCTGAACAGGATGCCGATGACGCCAACGGGCACGAGCGCCCAGAACGCCAGCATCGGATCGGTCATGCCAAACGCCATGGAATCGACGAAGTTGTGCATGACGTAGCTCGTCGGGATCTGGCCGATGTACTGGCCGATGGTCAGGAACGAGAGGCCCAGACCGACGGCGGTGGCGCCACCCTTGAACACGTAGGTGGGAACCATGGGCCGGCAGCAGCCGTTCAGGAACATGTTGCCGATGCAGAAGAACAGCACGTAGGCGATGAACATCGGGACGCTGTTACGGAACGCAAGCGCGCAGCAGATGGTCAGCGACGTGATGCCCGCGATGACGCAGATGTACTTCAGGTGCTTGGGGGTCTTGTCCAGGATGAAGCCACCGAGCGGGGCCAACGCGCCGCATGCGCAGATGAGGCCACCGAGGATGCCAGCCATGCCGACGTCCCAACCCATGCCGCCGGCATTGGTGGAGAGCTGCAGCCACGTCTTGAGGTACTGGCTGAAGGCGTAGTTCATGTAGTTGAAGATCGCGAACATGACGATGAGGCACCACAGCTGGCGACTCTTGAACAGGGGCAGGACCTCGCGGAAGCTCTTGCGCTCGGGGCTGACCTCGGACACCTCGTCACCCCTCGGCTCGCGGAACACGAGGAAGAACAGCACGAGGATGACGACCATGACGATGGCCCAGATCCACAGGAACATCGTCATGTCACCACCGACGGCGCCGAGCACGCTCGAGCTGATGGCGTTGATGGTGAAGATGCCGATGGGAGCCCAGGTGGACCAGATTGCCATGGCGCGACCACGGGTGCCGTGCGGGAACCAGACCGACACGCAGGTCGGGCCGGCGACGACGGTGGTCGACAGGCCCAGACCGAGGATGAAACGGCCGGCGAGGAACACCATGAAGTCAGTGGCGGCGAAAACCGAGCAGATGACCTGGCCGATGATCGCCAAGATCATGCCCGTGCACGTTGCCATCTTGGGGCCCCACTTGCGCACCAGGATGGACGTCGGAAACGCCATGATGAGAGCGCCGATGGGCACGAGGCCCATGACGTTGGCCATCATGGGAGCCTGGAAGGTCGGGTTGATGCCCGCCTCCCAGCCGGAGAACACCGGGAAGGTCACGCCGGGCAGCCATTGCCAGGCGAACACGATGCTCACGGCGCACAGCAGGGACACGATGAGGCACGGCCAGGCATAGCCAGGGGTCTTCATCGGGGCATCTGCTGCGGCGACTGCGTTGGGATTGCTCATTTTCTTTCCCTCCTTGGGATCGATGCGCTATCGCTTACAGGTTGAACAGACGCGCGGCGTTGCCGCCGAGGATGAGCTTGCGATCCTCTTCGTCGATGTCCAGCGCGTTGATGGCACCCACGGAGCGGGCCATCCACTCGTAGAACACGGGGAACGAGGAACCGAGCAGGATGTGGTCGGCACCGCAGACCTGCACTGCGCACTCCAGCTCCTCCTTCGACCAGCTCATGGGATGGGTCGAGTCGAAGTAGATGTTGTTCTTCAGGTAGCGGAAATAGTCCTCGCGGCTGATGTTGGTGGCCAGGCGGTTCATGGCCTCCTTCTTCTTCACCGAGACGTGCGGGGCGAGCAGGTTCTGCAAGGCGAACCAGTTGCCACCGAACATGGTGTGGACGAACTTCAGATCGGGGAACTCGTCGAACATGCCCGAATAGAGCTCGCGGCCGACGGCGACGGCCTGGACGGTGATGCGGCCGAGCTCGCGGCGCAGCGGCGTGTAGTCCTGGAACATCTGGAAGACGTTCTGACCGGGCGTATGGTGGATGACGGCCGGGATCTTATGGTCGTTGATGTACTTCATGTACGGCTTGAACAGGTCGTCGTCGAGGAACTTGTTGCCATAGGCGCAGGCAAGCTGGACGCCCACCATGCCGAGGTCGTTCATGCAGCGCTTGAGCTCGTCGACATCCTCGGGGCGACCCCAGGGAGGCACGACGGCGTTGGCGACGAGACGGCCCTCGGACTTCTTGCACATGTCGGCTGCCTGGTCGTTCACGATCTTGCAGATCTCGAGCGGCAGCCACTCCTGCCACACGGGCATGCGCAACATGGCGATATCGACGCCGACCTCGTCCATGGCCTGGATCTTGGCCTCGAGGGTGTAATCGCCCTCGACGTAGTTCAGGATCTCCTGGCCGTCTTCGGTAGCCACGACGACCTGGTCATGCTTGCCATCGGGAGTCTTGGTCACGTAGGTCTTGATGCCGAAGGTGATGGGTGCCGAATACAGAAACCCGTTCAGGACCTTCTCGTTGGTGAACAAGTCCGTCGGCAGGAAGTGCATGTTGTCGTCGATTACCTTGAAATCTTCCATTCTTTCTCCTCCTTTTCGATACGCGTACGCGACAATGCGCGTCCGCCTTGCCTTACTTCTGGTAGATGTCGTTGACGATGTGCTTCTTCATCTTCTCCATGTTCTCGGAGCAACGCACGCGCCAGTCGATGCGACCTTGCTCGCGCTCGCCCTGCGTGACGGTGTGGCTGAACTCGCGCGGAGCCCTCACGTCCACGTGATCGAGGCGCTCGACGATGTCTTCCATGCTCATGTCCTTTACCTTCCTTTCGTTTTTGTCTCCCCGCCTGCCAGGAACACGACCTGGCCGGCGGGGAGTTTGCTATGGAAAGCCGGTCCGCAGCTTGGAGGGATTGGGGGTGTGCTTCCCGGCTGGTTCCCGTACGTGACGCCTACTTGATGGCGACGATCATCTGCTTGGGCGCGTCGACCTTGGCAGCCAGCTCCTCCACCGGCCCCCACTCGAGGCACTGCGCCTGGCAATGCTGCACGCAGCTCGGTCGCTTGCCCTTGGCGGTACGACTCTCGCACAGGTCACACCACTCGGTGAACTGGGGGATGAAGTCGTAGTCGTAGTGCTTCTTCGACGCGTCGATGGCCAGGGGTCCGAGTTGCGTGATGGTGATGCCGAACTCCTTCTCGGAGTACCCCTTCTCCTGCTGGCAGGCGAGCACGCACGCCTCGCAGCCGGTGCAGTAGTTGTAGTCGACGAAAATTCCTTCGTGTGCCATGTCTCTTACCTCTCCTTACGCGACGGGACGATCCTCGGTGTCGATCTTGATGCTCTCGGGCGCGGGGATGCCGACGGTCAACGGGGCCGGCGTCTCCCCATCCTTGTAGATCCGGCACATCATGGACTTGTAGTTGGATCCGAAGCCGGACACGCCCGCATCGAACGGGACGAGGTTGTTGATCTGGCTCTCGAAGACGCCGAACAGGCCGGCCTTCTCGTCCTCGACGTTCTCCTCGGCCTGGTCCTTGCGCTCGGGGAACCACCAGCCGTGGTCGCACTGCATGACGCGCGGGTCGTAGTTCTCGTCGAACTTCGCCTTGTACTTGCACTTGCCGTGCTGGTTCTCGAGCCACATCCAGTCGCCCTCCTCGATGCCGTGCTTGGCGGCCGTCTCCGGGTGGATGTAGCACAGGGGATCCGGGTGCAGCGCGCGCAGCTTCTTGACCTGACGCTGCTCGGAGTGGAAGAAGTGCGGCACGCGGGCGCCGGAGGTGACGATGTAGGGCAGCTCCGCGAGCGCGTCCGGGTTGGAATACGGGCTCTCGACGGGCTCGACGTAGCTCGGCAGCGGATCGAGGCCGGACCAGCTGGTGTGGTGGAACACCATGGAGTAGATCTCCGCGCGGCCGGTCTCGGTGGAGAAGCCGGGTTGGCCGTCCGGACGCAGAAGCCCCTTCTCGTACTTGCGGTACTCGAACTCGGGGTACTTCCAGGTGGCGTCACGCAGCTCCTCCCACGTGAAGCCGCCGTCCTCGAGTGCGTAGTCCCACATCTCCTCGACGCTATCCCAGGGCCACGCGATGTCGGCGTTCTGGGGACGAAGGGCGTCGGTCAGGCGCTTGCCGAGCTCGAGGAAGATGGTGTTGTCGGCCTTGGTCTCGCCGACCGGCTCGATGGCCTTGTTGATGCAGCTGATGCGGTACGGGTTCAGGCCGCCGAAGCCGTTGCGCTCCTCGTAGGTGGCGGCCGGCAGCACGACGTCTGCCAGGGCCATCATCGTCGGGGTCATGAACAGGTCCTGGAACACGCAGAAGTCGATCTGCTTGTACCACTCGAGCTGCTGTTCGGCCTGCGCGCCCATCGTGGCGAGGAAGTTATTGGTGGCGAAGTACGCCGCGTGGATGGGCACCTCACCGCGCTGCCAGGCTTCGATCGTCGCGTTGGACGAGAGATTCTTGAAACCAACGGCGAACATCGGGTAACGCTCGACGCCGATGCGCTTGGCGGACTCTTCCGGGGTCAGGAGCTCGTCATAGCCCCAGGTACCCGTCCAGTTGGGCTGCTCGATGCCCCAACACGCCTGTCCGATGACGTTGCCGCCGGGCACGTCGAGGTTGCCGGTGATGCACCACAGGGCCGTCACCGCATGAGCGGCCTGCTGGCCGCCGGTCTGCTGGTCAAGTGCCACGCCCCACTGGATGGCGGCGGGCTTGGCGGCGGCATAGCGGCGCGCGACGCGCTGCACGTCCTCCTTGGAGACCCAGGCCCTCTCGCACAGCTCGTCGAGGTCCATCCCCGCGACGCGCTCGCACACGGCCTCGAGGCCGTAGACCCACTTGTCGCAGAAGTCCTGGTCGTAGAGCTTCTCGTCGCAGATGACCTTGAGCATGGCCATGGCCAGCGCGCCGTCGCCGCCGGGGCGCACGCGCAGCCAGTCCTCGCCGGCCTTCGCGGCGATCCAGGTGAGCTTGGGGTCGACGACCGCGACCTTCATGCCGCGCTTCATCAGGTCGGTAATCCAATGGCCGTAGAAGCCGTCGGCGTTCGCGTAGAAGGGTTGGTGGCCCCAGATGATGCAGTACTCCGGCACCACGTAGCGCGGGTCGTCGTAGCGCTCGGGCAAGAACTGCGAGCAGTCCATGACGCAGGGGTCGCCCAGCATGCAGGCCATGGATGCGATGCGCGGCAAATAGCAGGAATTGCCGGCGAAGTACGGAACGCCCTCGTTGGGCGAGCCGCACGATGCGTTGATGCGGGTGATCTGGTGGATGTCGCGACCGGTGCCCTGGCAGCAGGCGATCTTGTCAGCGCCGTATTCATCGGCCACCTTCTTGAAGTTCTCGACGATGATGTCGTAGGCCTCGTCCCAGGTGATGCGCTCGAACTTGTCCTTGCCGCGGTCCTCGCGCTTGCGCTTCATCGGGTAGAGCAGCCTGTCCTCGTGGTAGACGTAGTCCGGGATGCACAAGCACCTGGAGCACAGGCGGCCCTGGTTGTACGGGTCCTCCGGGTCACCCTCGACCTTGACGAGCTTGCCGTCCTTAACGTAGCTCAGGATGCCGCAGACGTTGTGGCAGCCGGGTGCCGAACGTGCGGTGCCGCGGATGACGGTCATGCCGTCCTCTTCCCATTTCCACGGGACATCGGGAGTCTTGGCCGCAGGCGTTGGTTCGATGCCGACATCCGCCTTCTTGAATTGCCTGCTGCCACGGCGGTACTTCTTGCCGTTGGTCTCGCTCCAGTGATACTCGACCACATCTGCTTCAGACATGATTCCTCCTTCTCTTCTCTCGCTCGATCCATGTCCAAACTGCGATCCTCGAGGCTTCCTCTCTAGGCCCGCCTTGCAGCAGTCAGGGCTTGCATCCCGCGCTGCGGCGATTTCGCATCGACGAAACGGACTCGAGTGCTTGACAAGTTAGGTCACGTGCGCGAAAGGACTTCCCATCAGGAGCGTTAGTAGGTGAGAATCAGGCAGCTGACGTGACGGGATGACAGACACTCAGTACGTTGGTATGAGGCTCTGAACGGGACGATTCCAGCGGACGGTCATAGGCTTGCTCTTGGACCCGACGCGCGTCTCGCGCGATGCTGCGTGCGGTGACGCGAAGCTAGTCCCTTTAGGAAACTCGCGCGCATAGTTCGCGCGGCTCAAACAGTCCTCGCAAGATCGCATCGCGCTCACCGCGTGTCTGCTCGAGATGCCCGTGACCGTCCGCTGGAATCGCTAGAAAAGGAGCTTCCTCGATGAGAGGTGCCAAAAACATGTCGAAAACAGATTGCTCCGTCACGCTTGCCCGGGCGGCTTGATGCCGAGCTGGTCGACAAGGTAGCTCATGTCATCGAGCCCCAGCTCCTTGCAGGCCGTGGCAACTCCGGGCGTGGCACCCGTCACGGCATCGCATTCATCGGAATCCTGCTCGTCCCACTCCCTGCAGGATCTCTCGCCGGGAGCGCCCGGCGTGGGAGGTGGTGCACCGGCGCTGCCATCGTCCATCACCTTGAAAGCGTCGGCCCAGTTCGTCGGAGCGCTCACCGCATCCGGATCCTCGCCCACAACACCCCATGCGCGGGCACACTTCCCGCACTCGACGCAGACCTCGCAACGCGTGCCACTCCATCCGCGAGGCGCCTGGTCATCGGATTGCGCGGATTCGCCTTCGTCGGCAAAGCACCTGCCGCAGAAGGTGCAGACGCTGCAACGGGTTCCACGACGACGCTCGTTCATCGCATGTCCTCCTCTCCCCACGCTCTAACGTGCCCCCGAGCCGCTTATGGGCGTCGGGGGCACGGAGTTGACGTGCGGCTTGCGCGAGTCCTATCGAACGGGTTTGTCCTCATCGGGCTCACCGGGAGCGGTCTTTCCACCCGGTTTGATGAAGAACGAGACGATGAGCGCGATGACCGAAAGCGGGATGACGGTCACCCAGGCGGTTCCCACCCAGCCAAGGCCCGCGTCGAGGCACGCGCCGTAAACCGGGGCGAGCATCTGGCCGAAGCACTGCGTGAACTGCATGACGGCCATGCCGAGCGTGGCGGCCATCGCAGAGCTCGAGAGAATCGTCGGGGCGAGCGGTCGGCTTCCGCCACCGCCAAAGGCCGCGGAAAAGCCCATGAGAACGATGAAGAACCAGATTCCCACCATGCTGAACGGCCCCATGACCTCCGGAAAGCCCACGATGAAACCGATGAAACTCGTCGCGGCGAACAAGGTGACGAGGATGAACTTCTTGTTAATCGGCAGCCGGTCGGACCATGCGCCCGAAAGCGGATTCATGATGAATCCGATGAGCGTGATGATCGAGGTCATGAACCCGGCCGTCCCGGCATCGAAGCCCATGGAGGAGAGGTAGGTGGGATAGTAGGTGTTCACGACACCGCCCTGGATGAAGTTGAACACGAGGAAGGTCAGGCCAAGCAACCAGATGTACTTGTTCTTCAGGTACTTGAAGCAATCGCTCATGCTTCCCTCGACGCCGTAGTTGGCGATGTTGCTCTTTCCCACCGGCTGACGATAGAACGCGATGAAGAGGACGAGCGCCACGGCCGTGATGAGAACCACCCCATAGAAGACCGACTGCCAGCCCATCGTCTGGGCCATGGCCGGTGCGACGTTGAAGTCGATCGTGATGGCCATGGGCACCCAGGTGCACCATACACCCAGGGCAAGGCCGCGCGTCCTTTCCGGGAACCACAGGGAGATGATGGTCGGCGAGGCCACGCCTATGAGGCCCAGTCCGATGCCCTCGATGAAACGTCCCAGGTAGAGAAGAATCATCGACCCGGTGGCCACCTCGACCAGACCTCCGACGATGATGCAGCTCATCGCGAGGATGCACGTCGTCTTGAGACCGATCTTGCGGCAGATGAACGCCGCCGGAAATGCGAGGATCGCGCCGATGATGGCAAGGCAGGTCATCAACATGCCAAACGAAGCGTAATTCAGGCCGTAGGCACCGATGATCTCTCCGGCAATCGCCGTGACCTTGAATTGCCCCAAGGGGGCCGTGATGCTCGCGAAATAGGTGATCGCGAGAATCACCCATGCATAGCGAGGCGTCTTCACCACTTCGACCGGGGAGGTTCCGAGCTCGGTGGTCTGTATCTGCTTGTCCATGATGCTGCCCTCTCTATCCTTTGCCGGCGATGCGCGCAAGCCGGCTACGGTCCATGCACGAAAGGCTATGCAAGCCCCGCGCACGGTCCTCATATCACCTGCCCCAAATTGGGCGTGTCGGCCAGCAGAATGCGGGGATGTCGCTCATATAGTTGGTATGAGACACGAAGCTGAACTGGGGATATGATGAGAACGGCAAAAACGGGAACGTGGGGCGGGAAATCATGGGCGGCTACGAGCTGGACGCGGAAGACGGGCGCACGCGTATCGCGTTCGACGCATTCGACACGCGGGTGGGCATATGCGCTTACGGTGATGCGAAAACATGCGCGAGAGCACTGGAACGTGCGTTCTCCGACTGCAGGTGCTATGAGCGACTCTTCTCGCGCACCATCGCCGACTCGGACATCTCCCGCGTCAACGCGGCAAAGGGCGCATGGGTCGATGTCGACGCACGCACGGGCAAGCTCGTCGAGAAGGCGCTCGCATACTGTGCAGCGAGCCGCGGAACCTTCGACATCACGATCGGCGCCGCGAGCAGGCTATGGAACCTGAAGCGCGGCATCATTCCGCAAGACGAGTCACTCGCCGAGGCGGTACGTCACGTCGACTGGCATGGCGTGCGGGTCGAGCGAGAGGGCTCGCGAGCGCGCATGCGACTCGATGATCCCGCGGCCATGATCGACCTGGGCGGCATCGCGAAGGGCTGGATCGCCGATGCGCTCGACGCGGCACTCACGCAGCCGGGTATCCCCGGATACGTGATCGACCTGGGCGGAAACATACTCGTGCGTGGCGAAAAGCCCGACTGCTCCCCCTGGACGGTCGGCCTGCCCGATCCAGCATGCGGGCCGGGCGCACGAGAACGGATGAAGCCCGTGGGCACGATCAGGATCGCGGGCGGAAGTGTCGTCACGAGCGGTGTCTACGAACGCGCACGCGTGTGCGATGGCGTGTTATACCATCATGTGCTGGACCCCAAGACGGGCATGCCCATCGCGGTGGAGCATCCTGCCGTGTCCGTCGTGTGCGAACGCTCGATTGACGCCGAGGGGTTTTCGACGACGCTTCTCGCACTCGGAATCGAGAAAAGCCGCGAGCTGGCAGCCGAACACCCCGAGGTCCTGCAGGCCTACTTCATATCGTGGGATGGAAGCGTACACCCGTTACGCTAATCCCACGTACGCTCGAAATGGACGATCTGATTCTTCATCGAGATCTTGCCGACCTGCCAACCAAGGGGCAGGAGCTCCTTCTTGAAGTTAAGGAACGAATGGTCAAGCGCGACGCCTGCGATTTCGCCGATTTCATCGAAGGAGAGGTCAAGGGCATCGCCCGGCTGCGCTGCGACGTAATCCCATAGCTTGTCGTATTTGCTCACGGGAGCCTCCCGTCAGGATGCGCCGACTCCAAAATCAGGCGCCGGCGTACTTCTCCTCGAGATACGCATTAATTTCCTCGACGCCGTTGTAGAGCTTCTCGTCGTCATACAGGTACGGGATGAAGTCCGCATTGCCGCCGAGCGCGAGCAGCTCGTTGTACGGCTCCACCTGCTCGACATCACGCTTGTCGAGTTCGATGCCATGTTCATCGGCAAAGCTGGTCACGAGTGCGCAAGTCGCGCATGGACCCCAGTAATACAGGATTGGAGCAGCCATGGTCCCTCCCAAGTCGCGGTATCGAGTAGGATCATTATACGCGACATGACAGAATTGAAATGTGGTGCTTCCGGCCATGAGTCTGGCACGCCTTCTTCTACAATGACAGATACCATCACGAAGGCAAGGAGGCACCGTGAAGATTCTCGTCGTGGAAGACGACCCGCTCATCGTGCGAACCCTGGGCGAGCTTCTCGAGACGGAAGGCTACGAGGTCGCCACAACCGCCCGCCAGGACGAGGCAACCGCGCTTCTGGCACAATCCTCCTTCGACCTTCTCCTACTCGACATCACCCTTGCGCAGGGAAACGGTTTTGCCGTCTGCGCGGCGGCACGCCAGGCGCATCCTGACATGCCGGTCATCTTCCTCACGGCATCGGACGACGAGTATTCGACCGTCGCCGGGCTCGACATGGGAGCGGTGGATTACATCGCGAAACCCTTTCGCGCACGCGAACTGCTCTCGCGCATGAGGGTCGCGCTGCGGCAGAACTCCAGCGGCGCAGGCACGCTGCGCATCGGAAACCTGCGTCTCGACCCGGCGACGGCCATGGTGAGCAAAGACGGCGAGGAGATCGTGCTCTCGGCTCTCGAATACCGCCTGCTCCTCTACTTTCTCCAGAACCAGGGACGGCTCATCACGCGCGAGATGCTTCGCGATGCCATCTGGGACACGGCAGGCGAGTACGTCTCCGACAACTCCATCAACGTCTACATCCGCCGCCTGCGCGAGCGGATCGAGGACGATCCCGCGCATCCGGAGGTCATCGTCACGGCCCGTGGACTCGGCTACCGCATCGGAGCGGGAAAATGAGAGGTTTGCTCATTGTTGCGCGCAGGCAAGCTGCTTCGCTCCGACGGTCGGGTCGCTTCCCGACAGCCCGCTTCGCGGTCTTTACGGCGCGCTCCCTTATACCTCCGCTTCACAGCTTGTCTGCGCGCATTTGCTCCATACAATCGGCGGACGCGTCCTGAAGGGAGCACTGTGAACGACTCGCTTACCAAACACATTGTAGTCCTCGTCGCATTGTGCATTGCCGTCACCGGTGTGACGTTCCTTGCCGTCGGCGTGGAGGCCGCCCTATGTTGCGCCATCCTCTCCCTTGTCGTCTTCGTCTTCTTCCTCGCCGTCTCCCTGCGCCGCCGCTCCGAGATACGACGCCTCACGGATGAGATCGACGAGGTCCTCAACCTCGGTAGACGCCTGAGCTTCTCGAATTGCCGCGAGGGCGACATCGCCGTCCTCGCCAACGAGCTCGAGAAGATGGTGGCGCGCCTTTCCCGGCTTACCAGCCAGATCGAGAACGAGAAGACCGCGCTGGCGGACTCTCTCGCCGACATATCGCATCAGATCCGCACACCGCTGACAGCCGCCGAGCTCATGCTCCCGGCCATCGAGCGCGCCACGGACGAAGAGCAGCGCAAGAGGCTCGCGCGCGACCTCGAGCACCTGCTCGACCGAGTATCCTGGCTCGTCGCCACGCTGCTCAAGATGGCCAAGGTCGATGCCGGGGCACTGCATATGGAGTCGCGACCCGTATCCGTCGCGTCCATGGTCGCCCGCGCCTGCGCCCCACTCGAGCTGTCCCTCGATTTGCGTGGCATCGCGCTTGTCATCGAGATTCCCGGTAACGCACACTTCACGGGCGATGAGACCTGGTGCGCCGAGGCGATTGAGAACATCGTGAAGAACTCGATGGAGCACTGTCAGGCCGGCGGGACGATCACCATACGTGCCGAGGAAGACGCGCTGGCCTGCCACATCTCCATCAGTGACGACGGGCCCGGCATATCCGAGGAGGACCTTCCCCACCTCTTCGAACGCTTCTACCGGGGTACCGGATCGAAGGAGGGCGAGGGCTTTGGCGTGGGACTCGCGCTCGCCCGCTCGCTCATCTCGGGACAAGGCGGCACGCTGCGCGCCGCGAACGTCCCGGGCGAGGATGGCGGCTCCGCCGGTGCCGTCTTCGAAGTCGCCTTTCCCAAAATCCGCGTCTGACGTGCACCGCATGTCCAGCTTACAAAGCCGTAATGTGCGCGTCATGGCAGAGTTGGGCAGCGCGTTCATACTCGATGCAGTCCGGAAATCCGAAATGAGACAGTTGCTCAGGGACGCTGTCTCATTTCACAAAGGGAGGAATCACCATGGACATCCTCAAGATCAGCAACCTGACGAAGGTCTACGGTAAGGGAGCGCAGGCGACATGTGCGCTAGACGACGTCTCGTTCTCGATTCCGGAAGGCCAGTTCGTCGCCATCGTGGGCGCATCGGGATCTGGCAAGTCGACGCTTCTGCATCTCATCGGCGGAGTGGACCGCCCCACGTCGGGTACCGTCGAGCTCAACGGCGCGAACATCTACGCACGCACAGACGAGCAACTCGCCGTGTTCCGACGCCGTGAGGTGGGCCTCGTCTACCAGTTCTACAACCTCGTGCCCATACTCAACGTCATCGAGAACATCACTCTCCCCGTCGCCCTCGACGGACGCGGCGTGAACGAGGAGCGCCTCGCATCGCTCATGCGCACCCTGGGACTGGAGGGCTACGGCAACCGCCTGCCCAACCAGCTCTCCGGCGGCCAGCAGCAGCGCGTGGCCATCGGACGCGCCCTCATGAACAACCCCGCCATCGTGCTCGCCGACGAGCCGACGGGCAATCTCGATACGCAGAACTCCCGCGAGATCATGGCGTTGCTCGAGTCGGCGAACCGCGATGCGGGGCAGACGCTCATCGTCATCACGCATGACGAGGACATCGCGTTGTCGGCCGACCGCATAATCGCGATCGAGGACGGCCGCATCGTATCCGACGAGAGGATACGCGCATGAAGGCCATGACATCGTTTACCGTCAAGTCCCTGAGGGACTCGGCTGCCCGCACCGTCGTCACCATCGCCGGCGTCGCCCTTGCGGCGGCGTTGCTCGTCGCCGTGCTCTCCTCCTACGTCTCGGCCACCGATTACCTCCTGCGCAACGAGGCGACGGCCAACGGCACGTGGATGTCGCAGGTCGTCTTGCCCGACGATGAGAAGACGCGGGAAGAGATCGCGTCGGCCGAGGACGCGACGGATGTGGAGACGCTCGCGACACTGCAGGACGTGGGATTTGCCGGGCTGTCGAACGAGCAGAGGGTGACGCTCGGCATCTACCTGCCTATACTGACCGGATCCGGTTCGATCGAGGAGCTTTGCGGCGTGCGCGTGGCTGAGGGGCGCCTGCCCCAGAATGCCGCAGAGATCATGCTGCCGAGCACCTGGCAGCGCGGCAGCACCATTGCGCTCGGCGACACCATCACCCTCGACGTGGGAACCCGTCGGGCCGTGCTTGCGCCCGGCGAGCAGGGAAGCATGAGCGGCGGCTCGTTCGCCATCGGCGACTACGATCCCGAGTTCGAGCCCAAGGGCTACAGCATCGAGGACGGCTCCGCCCTCAACTCCACCATGGGCTATCTCGATTCGGAGGCTGACGAGGGCAAGTTCGACGAGGAGCTCACCGACGTCACCGAGCGTAGCTACACCGTCGTCGGCTTCGCGGCAACGGATAACTGGACGCTCATGACCGGAGCGGGACCAGCGGCCCTCACCGCCGATGCGAGCGCCACGGGAGACATCCAGGCCTTCCTCGAGCTCTCCGGCATCTCGACCGTGAAGCAGGTCAGGGAGCGCACCGCGGAGCTCTTTCCCGACGCAGACGTCCAGACCCACATAAACCTTCTGCGCTACATGGGCATCAGCGACCACGGCTCCATCTGGCAGACCTTCTTCTACTTGGTGGCCATCCTCGCCGTAATCATCATTGCGGCCTGCGTCTCGCTCATCTACAACGCCTTTGCCATCTCGGTCAACGAACGCATGCGGCAATTCGGCCTGCTCGCCTCGATCGGCGCGTCCAAGCGCCAGCTGCGCCGCTCGGTGCTGCTGGAAGGCGGCATCATCGCCATCATCGGCATCCCCATCGGCATCGCCGTGGGCCTGGGCGCTTGCGCGGGCATCTTCGCGTGGCTCGGCACGTCCATCGCCAGTATCCTAGGCGGGCAATGGAGCAGCTTCTACCTGATCGTGGATTGGCGCGTCGTGCTCTTCGCCATGGCCCTCACGGCGCTGACGGTGCTCGTGAGCGTGTGGATTCCCGCCTTGCGCGCCGCACGCGTCTCTCCCATCGACGCGCTGCGCCAAAGCTCGACGATCAAGCTGTCTAACCGTGCGCATCGTGCCTCCCGGCAACGCGACGTCCGGCTCGCGCCCTGGAAACACCGCGGCATCGCGGGCAGCGTCTTCGGCATCGGGGGCCAGCTTGCCTCCGTCAACCATCGTCGCAACGCCTCCAAGGGACGCGCCGCATCCGTCTCGCTCGCACTTGCCATCATCCTGCTCATGACGGCGGGCTCGCTTTCCACGCAGCTCGGCATGTTCACGAAGGTGGCGGGCAACCTCTCGGATGCGGACGTTTCCATGACGGTCTCGATGGACCCCACCGACGAACGCACGGCCACGTCATCGGTCATCGAGGCGACCGGCACCGACGCCTACGTCCAGGCGTGCGCCGTGGAAAACGTGACGCCACTGGGATGGGGATTCGTTGCGGCACATACCGGACTCGTCCCTCCGACGATGGCGGGAAGCGCCCTGAGCAATGCGGTCACTCCCAGTTCCCTCGTCGACGGTGATGTCCCGACTCCGTTATATATCGCCTACCTACCCGCCGACGAGTTTGCCGCCTATGCGAAGGACAACGGCATCGAGCTTCCGGAAGGCGGCGACACGCCCGTGGCCATCGGCGTGCGCGACGGCTACAGCAATACGGGGACGATGTACAGCTATGACGAGCTCTTCGCCCGGACGGGCACCCTCGACATCGTGACCGGCATCAAGGGCGACGACACGGCGATGGCGAGCATCATGGTGACCGACACCACCGACGACGGCAGGCAAACGCTCGAATTCATGCGATGGGAGAAGAACGGGGGCTACACGGACCAGAAACTTGCCCCCGACCAGCTCGTGCGCACGCCCGTGCAAATCGTGGGGCTGGCGGATAAGCGACCCGCATGTGCCACCTCGAGCAGCGGGGCGATGATCGTCGCCTCCCTTGAGTCCGCCAACGTGCTACCCCTCATCGGCGCGACGGATAACCTGTATTTCTCGGCTGCTTTCGACACCACCGACGGCGAGGCTGCGGTCAAGGCGCTCTCCCCACTCTCCACCGTTTTCGAGGATGCCGGCTACAAGGTCTACTACAACCAGGTGACAGATCACAAGGCGCAGGAGCAGTCCATGACCATGATGGTGACCGTGGTGAACCTGTTCTGCTTCCTGTTCTCGTTCATACTCACGCTCATCGCGCTCGCCAATGTGTTCAACACCATGACCAACGGCCTCATCCTGCGCAAGCGCGAGTTCGCGGTCATGGAGTCCATCGGCATGGGGGCGTGTCAGTTCCGATCGATGATAGGCTGCGAATGCATCGGATATGGCCTGCGAGGGCTCATACCCGGCATCATCGTGTCATTTGGCGTGAGCTACCTGCTCTACATGGCACTCGGCATATCCATGCGCGGACTACCCTACACACCGCCGTGGATGTACCTCGTCCTGGGCTGCGGGCTCGTGTTCGTGGTCATGGTCGCAAGCGTGCTCTACGGCCTGCATCGCTGCCGCAAGGGCGACATCGTCGATGCCCTGAGGATGGAATGATGTGCCAAGGGGTCTGACCCCCTGACACATCCGGATGCCAGCAGATAATGAGACAGTTGCTCAGAGCAACTGTCTCATTTCGCTATTTCTCGGAATCGAAGGCCTTCATGAGCAGAGAGACGATGCCGCACAACAGGCCGCCTATAGGCCACGCAAGCCAGAAAAGCGACTGCGCGTACGAGTACGTCGGCACGAAGAGCATGACGAGACCGGCGATGGTGGCGATGATCATGATGCAGCCGCAAATCGCGCCGATGCGCTTGTCGGTCGCGTGCGTTTGGAGGAGTTCGCGCTTCTGCTCGTCGGTCAGGGGTGCCGACTCGATCTCGTGCGCCTCCAGCACCTCGCCAGCGCTGCGATTGTAGTTGGCGATGTTCATGCGACCGTACATCATGCTGCCGTACACGATCAGCCCCGCGCCAACCGCGATGAACACGAGCCACGGATGGGGCGACGCATTCGGACAGCGTCGTGTCGGCGGTTGCGATGACGAAGCAGACGCCGACGAGTATGCACATGATGCCACCCACGAGACACCAGCTGAAGTGCTTGCGCGCCTCCTCCTTCTGGGCCTGCGTGTAGAAGTCCTCGACGTAGGGATGTTCGCGCACGAACGCGCTGTGGCCCATACCACCGGGTATGAGCATGGCAAGCCCGACTCCCACGCCCGCAAACAAGAGCAACGCCCCTAACGCCAGATAGACGTTCTCGGAAAACAGGCCCTCTAGCGGACTATACGTGTCGATGTCGGCGGCGCAGAAGAACAGGATCGACAGCGCGACACCGAAGACGATGGAGAAGACGCCGGTCGAGACCTTGCGGGCAAACCCCCGCATGTGCTCGTCATAGCCCACGACATCGACCGGTAGCGTTCCCGGTGCCACCGAGGCGGCTTGCTCCACCGGACGGCCGGTGAGGTCTCCCTGCACGAGTTCGTCGAGCGTGCAGTCGAATATCTGGCACATGCGCAGGAGCTTGTCCATCTCCGGATACGACTTCTCGGACTCCCATTTGGTCACCGACTGCCGGCTTATGCCAAGCAGCATAGCAAGCTGTTCCTGGGTCATGTTGTGCGCGGCGCGCATGTGCTGGAGGTTCTCTCGAAAGCTCATGTCATTCCTTTGCGTTGGGTTCGATTACGTCCCCAAATCTACCGAGTGGCAAGGTGACATTCTACCAACCAAGAGATGCTTTTTACCGCGTTTTCGAGGCACCCGCTGGTTGCCAACCGCCGGTCACAGCCGTGCAAACCATAAATGAGACAATTGCTCTGAGCAACTGTCTCGTCAAATGTTCTGCGTCACGACGGAGACGCGATCGCAAGCGCACTACCCTACCCGTTCCGCATCAAAGCGGCGGTTTCTGAAGTAGATGGCCCAGTTGATGCCAAGAAACGCGAGGTTGAGGACGTAAATCCAAAGAACCCAGTTCATCGCCCCGAGAGCGACCTTGGCGGCTATGCCGCAGAGGTAACCGAGGCAGATGAGCGTGAGAAACTGCCAGCTCGTCCCCTTTGCCGTCCTTGCCCTATACGACTTCCATGCGTTCATGGGCCAAGACAGCCCAAAGCATATGAGCATCGTGGCTTCCAGCAGCTCCGCCAGCAACATCGTAACTCGCTTTCTCTCGCATCATTCCGAAGGCTTGCACGTGCCCCGTGTCGCTTAATTCTCCTATTCTCACGGTTCATATGTCTAATATATAATTTCATGTATTTTCATAATATTTTGATATGACTACTTGTCTAGTTTCATAGAAGAGCAGGAGAGCGAAATGGACGTGAGGCAACTCCGATACTTTCTCGTGACGGCGCAGCTGGAGCATGTCACCCATGCGGCACGCAAGCTTTCCATAGCACAACCCGCCCTCTCGCAGTCACTCCACAGGCTCGAGGCGGAACTCGGCGTGAAGCTCTTTGCCCGGGAGGGAAGGAATCTGAGGTTGACCGAGGAGGGCGCCTATCTGAAAGACAGGCTCTCCCCCATCATCTCGGAACTCGACAGCGCGTGCGCGGGCCTCGAAGCGTTCGCGATAGCCGGGGCGAACACGGTGAACCTCTGCATCGCGACTGCCTCGGTCATCGCGGTCGACGCGATCGGCACCTTCGCGCCACAACATGCAGAGACGCGATTCGACGTCAGCAGGGATGACGCATCGCCCCGCAACGACATCGTCGTCGACACGATCCGGAACGTGGATGGCAAAAGCGGGGTAACCCATGTCACAAACTCCCGCGCCGACTTCGCCGAGCGCGTCTGCATAGCCATTCCGGCATCGAGGCCGCACGAAGAGATCATCACGCTCGACGAGCTCGCGGACGCGCGCTTCATCAGTCTCGCGGGCTCGAGGCGCTTTCGCTCCATCTGCGACGAGCTATGCGCGACCAGGGGATTCGAGCCCGACGTCATGTTCGAGAGCGACAACCCCGCCGTGGTGCGAAAGATGATAAGCCTGGGTCTAGGCGTCGGCTTTTGGCCAGAGCGCAGTTGGGGTCCCGTCAACGGCGACGATGTCATCGTCCTGCCCCTGGCAGACGATGGCTTCTCGAGAACGATTCGCCTCGAGCTCACGTCCCGGGGCCTCGAGAAGGAGGCGGCGCGCGCGTTCTTCGAGCATCTCGTCGCGCACTTCGCCGGCGTGTGGGAGAATGACGCGAGCGCTAGCTGACGCAAAACCAAGATGGGCAAATGGCCTATCCGCTCGTCCCCCTATGACGAGTGTCCGCGGCGATGGTGCTGGCCGTGCGTCGCGCTTTGCGCACCATGGCAGGCCGCGATGCGATCACGCAGCTCGCGCATCGACATGTCATGGCAATCCTCGATCGTGACATCGGGATCGAGCTCGGAGAGCTCGAGCGCCGCAGCATACCGACCGCAGCCCATGCCGTGGGCATGAGCCTCCTCGCGCAGCTCGAGACTGACCGCATCGCACGAACCACGACACGGCAGACTCGCGAGCCGCTGCTCGCTGGCATCCATCAAGGCACGTTCCTGACCGGGATTATCGGAGGCGACGCTCACTTGCACGAACGCATCGTCATTCAGATAGGGCGCAAGCGCCTCGCTCGACGTGAGCGCGGAAAGCGCTTCCTCGTAGGACAGCCCTTCGAGCGCGAGGCCGGCGAGGACGGAACGCCCATCCTCGTTCACCCCCTCGACGGCCACCACCTGGTTGGAATCGTTGAGTTGCAGCTCGATGGAGGGATTGATGTCGATATCGACGAATGCGGTCACCGCCGTATCGGGCAGCACCGCAACGGGCACCGCTGAATCGCCCGAACCCACCGGCGCGGTGCCAATGCGGAATATGCCGATCACGGCCAGCCCGAGGACGAGACAGGCGGCAAGCGCGCTCATGAGACGAGCACGCCTGACCTTGCGGGACGCACGAGATGGCGCGGCTTCGGAGGAGGAAACGACATGCAGCTCCGGCTTTTCCGCAGCTTGAGCTGCAGCAAGCTCGTCATAGGCCTCGAGGGTGCGCTGCCTCAGGGCGTCCGGCACCTCGAGCGTGTCAAAGGCCTCGCGCACGCGTATGTCGAGTTCGCGATCGTTCACGACAGTGCCTCCTTCAGCAGCTTTCGTCCCCGGGATATCCAGGAATAGACGGTGTTCACCGGGGCATCGAGCATCCGGGCGATTTCCGGTGCCGTATAGCCCTCGTAGACGGCGAGGTACAACGGCAGGCGCGGCGGGTCGTCAAGTGCGTGAAACGCATCGAGCACCTCGCGGTGGCGCGAATCGGGCTGCGACAGCGCGTCGTGCGAGGCGAGCGCCTCCATCGAAGCGGGGACTTCATCAAGAGAGCGCTCGTCCCGGCTGCGTGCGCGCAGCATGTCCCTGCAGACGTTTGCCGCTACCGTGATGAGCCATGCCTTGCGATGCTCCTCGTCCTCGAAGACCTTGTCATCGTGCAGGGAGTACTTGAGAAACGTGTCCTGAAAGGAATCCTGAGCATCGTCCTCGGACCTGAAGTAGCCCTTGCAGACGCGCCACACCGTCGCGGAATGGACGCTCATGGCATTCTCGATGTCTTCGCGAGGACGCAAGCCAACAGCCCTTCAAGCTCGTCTAGCGATTGCAGGTTCCATGGCCACCGTGATGACCGCCACCTTGCCCCTGACCCTGGCCGCACCCCTGGCCCTGGCCAGCGTAGTTGTCGCAGACGCCGTCACCATCGGCATCGACGTAGCCGGGACGATCGGCAGTAGATGACGAGCCATATCCATGATGGGCACCGGCGCCATTACCGATGCCATTACCCGTGCCGCGGTTGTCGCAAACCCCATCGTCATCGGCATCCACGTAGCCGGTACCGTTGCCACAATAGCCAGAACCATAGTTGTCGCAGACGCCGTCACCGTCGGCATCCACGTAACCCCGCCAGGCGACGGTCTGCGCAGGCACGTCAGATGCCGCGACAGTTTGCCCCGCGGACAAGTTTCCCACACCAAACGCGAGGGCCGGCACGGCAAGAACGGCACATAATGCCGTTGCCACAATCGCGATCATTTTCCTCTTCATTGACACATCACTTCCATTCGCTTTTTGGGACCTTCACCTATAACACGAACGAACGTGTGCAATCCTTGCAAGGAATTCGAAAATGTTTTGCAAATCGTCGAGAAAGATATCATGGATGGCTCGGAAGGGTGCTCGTCGCATCCGTCAGTCGAGTAAAATGGACGCAAAGAGTTTTCGCGCGTCGTTTCCTCGACGATTGGAGAAGCCATGATTCACGAGATCACCGACGAGAACTTCGAATCCGAGGTCATGGACGCCGGGATACCCTGCGTCATCGAATTCACCTCCGACTGGTGCGTGCTGTGCAAGGATATGGTCCCCGCGTTCGAGAAGGTCGCCGAAGAGCTCGGTGACAAGGTGAAGTTCTGCAGCGTGGACACCGGCAAGCAGCGAAAGCTGGGCATCACGTTTGCCGTCGGTTCGCTCCCCTACGTCGTCTACGTGGCAAATGGCGAGATGACGCCGTTGTTCGACGAGCTCGTATCGGCAGACAGGCTGCGCGAGCGCGTGCAATTCATGCTCGATGGCGGCGAGGTCGCGACGACGCGCCCCGTCAACCTCGCACACTTGCGCCGGTAGCCCACGGGCAATCAGCGCCCGGATGAGAAATTCTGGGATGGGCCGCCTCATCGGCAACATCGCTTTCCCTCTCGACACGAAAGACGGCACCCTCTAGGCAGGGTGCCGTCTTCGTTTCACGCCATGTGCCGTCTACTGCCCTGGCGGCTTGTAGGCGGGCATGTCGTCACCATGTTCGGAGAGGTCGGACATGAAAAGATCTTCCATGATGGTGTTACGCGTGTTCCATGTCGCGCCGGTGATCGCGTCGACCACATCGGCGATCTCCTCGTCGGTGGCAATTACGATCTTCTGCGCCCGAGCGCGCTCGGCATCGAAACCGGTCATGTCATGCCTCTCGGACACGATCATCCTCTAGGCATTTGCCGAAGGGGTCTCGGCACCGGCCGCGGACGCGACGTCCTTGGCCTTCTTGGCACGCTCACCGGTGATGACAGCCGCCAGACCGCCTGCCGCCGGATCGCAGAGAAAAGCCACGATGACGATCACGGGCCAGAACTGCAGGCACAGCGACACGAAGCGATCGAATAGATTGGTTGCCATCATCTCGCCCGTAAGCGTCGATACCGCCTGTACCTCGCCGATGCCCGTCATGAACGCCGTCATGACGATGCCGAGGAAGAACATGATCAGCGTGCTGAAGAACACATTCTGGATCAGGCGAAACGCGACGCTGCCCGGCTTCGCGTCATAGTACTGGGCACATGCCCCGGCGATGCGCGCGAGCGGGATCACGGCCGTCACGACGAACGACGTGATGAAGGCCACGAGGAAGCTCATCAGGAAGAACACCGGGTCGATGTGCGGCATGCCCTGCACGATGGTGAGGCACAGGCACAGCACCGCCGCAACGAACAGGGAGAAAAACAACCCGTATATGATGTAGTACTTCTTGCTATGCATGATGCACGCTCCTTAGAGGAAGGGCGCGTCCTCGGGGGAAGGTGAGGGCGCGCCCGTTCGCTTACCGTTGCGGTGCTAGTTCAACACGAACATCGTCTTCTGCTTCTCGTCCATCCTCTCGGCCAACTCAGACACTGGTCCGAACTCGAGGCACTTGGACTGGCAGTGCTGCACGCATGTCGGCACCTTGCCCTGGGCGCGACGCGATGCGCAGGTGTCGCACTGCTTCGTCGGAATGGGCAGATACGAGAACTGCCAGTTCTCCTCGGCCTCGTCGCCGATGACCCAGGGGCCGATCTTGACGACCTTGATGCCGGTCTCGCCCACGGGCAGCCCGTGCTCCATCTGGCACGCGATCTCGCAGCTATGGCAGCCCGAGCACCACTGGGCGTCAACCAAAAGTCCGTATTTAGTCATGGCTAGTTTCCTTCCTCAACCTTGTAGATCTTGCAGATGGAGCTCTTGTAGTTCGAGCCGAAGCCGCTCTTGCCCGGAATCCAGGGAAGCGTGTTGTTGATGTTCAGGTCGAACACGTCGTAGAACTTCTCTGGATCTCCCTCGGGGAACCACCAGCCGTGGTCGCAGGAGACGAGACGACGATCCATGATGGGCGTGAGCTTGGCCTTGCGCTTGGCGCGGCCGAGCGGCCCTTCCATCCAGACCCAGTCGCCGTCCTTGATGCCGTACTTGGCGGCCGTGTCCGGATGAATCTCCATGAGCGGCCAGGGGCGATAGTGACGCATGCGTTCGATCTGGCGATGCTCCGAGTGGAACATGCCCCAGAAGCGCGCACCCGAGGTCATGACGAGCGGGTACTCGTCCATGAGCTCCGGCGTGGAGCCGGGACCGGGCTCGGGCTCCTCGAAGTAGGGCAGCGGATCGAGGCCGGCGCGGCTGTAGAAGTTACTCCACAGCTCGATGCGACCCGTCGGGGTGTTGAAGCCGGGCTGACCGTCAGAGCGCAGCATGCCCTTCTCGTAGCGGTAGTACTCGATGGGCTGATAGGCCGGGGCGACCTTTTGCAGCTCCTCGAAGGTCATGCCGGTGGGCTCGAGCATGTCGGTGAACATCTCGTCGACGTTATCCCAGGGCCAACCATCCGGGTTCCAGCGTTTGCCGAGCTCGAGGTTGATCTGCATGTCGGACTTTGTCTCGCCGATGTCGACGATCTTGTTGATGGTCGATCCGCGCTGGGCACCCGAGATGAAGGCCAGACCGTTGCGCTCAGCGAAGGTCTGCGCGGGCAGCACCACGTCGGCCAGGGCCTCGATGGTCGGCGTCCTGAACAGGTCGACCACGACGATGAAGTCGAGCTTGCTGAGGGCCTTGTAGAGCCTCTGCGGGTCGGCGCCCATGCAGGCCAGCGGATTGGTGGTCTGCAGCCAGGCACCATGGATCTCATAGGGGTCGCCGGTCTCGATGGTCTTGACCGTCTCGTCGGGCTGGGACACGGCAAAGCCGAAGTTGTAGAGCGGGTAGTCCTGGATGCCGATGCGCTTCTTCTCCTGCTCCGGCCCCAGCAGCTCGCGACCCCAGCCGCCGGCGACGGAGAGGATTTCGGGGGCCACGATCATGCCGCCCGGACGCTCCATGTTGCCCGTGATCTCCCACAGCGCCAGGATGGCTTGGCCGGCGGGCATGGCCTCGCGCGTCATGTCGACGGCGACGCCCCACTGCAACGTGGAGTTCTTTGCCTTGCCGAGCATACGGGCGGCCGCAACGATCTTGTCGGCGGGCACCCAGGTGATCTCGGCGACCTTTTCGGGCGGGAACTCGGCGGCACGGGCCTTGAGCTCGTCGAAGCCGTAGCACCACTTGTCGACGAACTCGTGGTCGTACAGGTCCTCCTTGATGATGACGTCCATCATCGACAGCGCGAGCGCGGCATCGGTGCCGGGACGCACGCGCAGATGCAGGTCGGACTTGGTGGCAAGCCACGTGACCTTGGGGTCGACCGTGACGATCTTCATGCCACGCTTCATGAGGTCGATGACCCAGTGACCGTAGAAGCCCTCGAGATTCGACTTGAGCGGGTAGTTGCCCCAGATGAACATGACCTCGGGAACCTCGTAGTCGGGATGGTCATAGCGCTCGGGGAACTGCTGCGCGCAGTCGGGAATCCACGGCGCACCGGTAGTGGCGGCCATACCGGCAATGCGCGGCAGATAGCAGGCCTGGCCGGAAAGGAAGCCCGTATAGTTGGGAGAGCCGAATGACCACGCCAGGCGCGTGATATAGGCCGCAATATCACGGCCGGTGCCCTGGGCGAAGACAACGGACTCGGCGCCGTACTTCTCCTTCATGTCCATGAACTTCTCGGTGATGAGGTCGTATGCCTCGTCCCAGCTGATGCGCTCCCACTTGTCCTTGCCGCGGTCCTTCGGATCGCGCTTCATCGGATACAGCAGGCGCTTCTCGTGGTTCGTCACCTCGGGTGCGTCCAGGCAGCGCATGCACAGACGGCCCTCGGTCCACGGATCCTCCGGATCGCCCTCGCACTTGACGAACTTGCCCTCCTGGTCCGTGTACATGATGACGCCGCAGCCCATGTGGCAGCCAGGGCCGGTCCAGGCGCAGCCGCGCGTGACGTTCAAATCCCCTTCCTCGTACTTGAACGGGCGCTCATGCTCCACGGTCTTGTACTTCTCGCTCATACCTTCCTCCCGTCTTCGTGAGTTGTGCAGATGGGCTCTCGCGCGATGCCGTCTCACGTTTTCGGCATGCTGTTGCCAACAGGCAAGCCCATCCGCTACGCTTGAGAAGGAGGCTACGGGGCGCGAGCTTGTCACACCATCAGCGAAAACGCTTAAACCTCGGTTTTGCCATCGCGACTTTCAACATATCCGCTGTGGGAGGGGCTATGGAAAAAAGGATGAATGACGCCGTTGAGCCCGCTCAGGACATCAACTTGTCAAGCATCTTCATGGCAGTGTGCGGATTTGCGCTCTACTGGGCATGCTTCTTCACGATGCTCATGCGCAACTCCTTCATGGACGCCGCAATCGAGGAATTGTGGTACCACTTGTACCTCAGAATCGTCTTCTTGGTGGGTTCGGCGGTCATGTGCATCGTGATTGCGAGGAAGGCCGATTGGTTCTCGTCCGAGCGCGGACGGCGCCTGCAGAAGGCCGGCATCCTCCTGTTCTCGGCTGTCGCGGCCATCTCGTCATTCACGGCCTACACGCTCGAGGCGGCACTGCCCCTCGCGTTCGACTTCTTCGCCTGGACCTTGGCCGGCATGGGGCTTGCCTGCCTGCTCATGATCTGGATCGAGCTCATCGCCGCGCTGCCGAGGAAGCACTGCGCGGCGACGCTCGTGGCGTCCATGGCACTTGGCGCGCCCACCTACCTGATCATGAACCTGCTGCCCTTCCCCTTCAACATCGGCATGCTCTGCCTGTGCCCGCTCGTCAGCTTGGGCATTTCCATACTGCTCGAGCGTGACCCGTCCATCATCATGCCGGCGTTCGTACCGCTCAAGGAATCGAGGAGCAAGACGCGCTTTGCCCCGCTTTTCAAGATCGTCTGCATAGCCTATGGCATCGTCTTCGGCGTCGGCATAGGGGCGACCACGCAGTTTGTCGAGAGCGACCTGCTGCTGAGCGGCATCGCGCTGGTACTCATCGCGGGCGCGGGAGCCGCTTGGCTCCTCCTTCGCAACATGCCCGACCTCGCCCGGCGCATGAGCAGCTTCCGCCTGCTCTTCCCCGTCCTCATCGTCGCGCTCATCCCGATGTCGTTTCTGCAAGGCCCTGCCGCCGCATCCTGCAACATGCTTTTGCTCGGCTGCTACGTCTTCTTCGAGGCGCTTGGCATCGAGCTCGCACTCGACATCGCCCGCACGCGCAACGCCTCGCGCCTGCACCTCGTGGGGACGACCCAGGCCTGCCTCTACGTCGGCCTGCTGCTGGGGCATGCCATCGGGCTCGCCGCGACGTCATCGGGCGTCGTGGATTACCCGATGCTCTCGATGGCGGCGCTCGCACTCGTCGTGCTGCTCGCCGTCATCATCACCTTCGCGCCGCTCTCGCCGCTAGTCGAGACGTCGACGGCCAAGCACGGCAGCACCGATGCAGCTGATGGCGACGATGAGCCCAGCGTCGACACCTGGCAGGCGCATTGCGAGCGCGTCGCCAAGGACGCGGGGCTGTCGGCACGCGAGACCGAGGTGTTCATGCTGCTCGCCAAGGGCCGTGGCATCGAGCACATCCAGAACAAGCTGTGCATATCGGGCCACACCGTCAAGACGCACGTCTACAACATCTATCGCAAGATGGACATCAACTCACGCGAGGAGCTGCTGGACGCCGTGGAGCAGGAGCAGCCAAACCGCAAGGCGGAGTAAGGAGCCCAGGCCTTATTCATCGTCCACCAGCTCGTGAACGATGCCGTGCCCCTCATCGAGCGCCGCTACGCCACGTCTGATGTGATCCAGGTTCTCTTTGCTGTAGAAGGGATCATATGAGACCTCGAAGGGGATGCGATGCTCGCGGCCCATCTTCTTGGCGAAGATGTTGAATGCCGTGCTCATGCTCATGCCAAGCTCCTTACATGCGATTTCCATATCGCGTTTGACATCCTCGTCCATACGGACGTTGACCATCGTGCTCGCCATTGCATACCCTTTCTCCCTAATGAGAGTATAGGGAATGAATGTAATGATGTAAAGATAAATGCTTTACATTGTATATACGAATTGCATGAGATGGGCAGACAGGCGCCTAAATCGACACGAGCTTGCGCTGGTACGCCACATGCACGGCAGCACCATGCCCCTCGCGCACAAGCGCCTCTCGCAGTGCCACTGCCGGCAGATCGTAATCGTTGTTGTTCTCGGAGACGTGCATGGCGATGACCGCTTCGAGCCCGTCGTGCAGCAAGCTCGTGAGCTCGGCGGCTGCCTGTTCGTTGGAGAGGTGCCCGCGCTCCGAGGCGATGCGACGTTTGAGCGGATACGGATACGGCCCCTCTGCGAGCATGACGCGGTCATGGTTGGCCTCGATGGCAAGCAAGCGGCAACCATCCAGCGCCTCATGCGCCTGCGGCGTCACGATACCCGTGTCGGTCATGTAGCCGAGCACGTCGCCACCGCATTCGATGCGAAAGCCGAAGGACTGCACCGCATCATGTGAGGTGGCAAACGCGTAAATCGCGAATCCGGCAAGGTCGAGCTCGTCACCGGCAGCAAAGGAATGAATGTCGCAGAGATCCCGCTCGAGCAGTTCGTCGATGTCGCGGCTAGCGTCGCGCACGGCATCGCTCACGTGAATTGTCGGGTGCACTTCGAGCTTGGCGAGCGCACGATACACCACACCGAGCCCCTTAGTGTGGTCGGTATGCTCGTGGGTGATAAAGACGCCCCTCAGCCGCCGCAAATCGAAATTCGCCTCGTCGCAGCGGGAGAGAAAGTCGCGCTTGCAGATGCCGCAATCGATGAGCAGGCCCTCACCCGTCACCACGTTCTCGACGATGGTGGCGTTGCCCTTTGACCCGCTCGCAAGCACGTGAAGCCGCATGTGCGCGTCATTCGTCCGCTGTGTCACGTTGTTATCCCGCAAGCTTCGCTATACCCAGCGAACGCGTGACATGTCAAAACGCTTGGAGCTGCGCGGCTCGAGCATCTCCTTGGGGTGTCCCACGGCGATGAGCGCGAAGGGGATGCAGCCGTCTTCTGCCCCGATGACCTTGGCGACAGCCTCGATGCGGTCTTGCTCGGGATAGATGCCCAGCCATACGGCACCCAGCCCCAGCGTCTGCGACTCGAGCAGGATGTTCTCCGTGCAAGCCGACATGTCCAGGGGAACGCAGCCCTCGAAACGCTTCTCGCCTCCCGAGATGCACGGCACGATGACGAGGTCGCACTTGCCCGCGGGATGCGCATACGGACTGCACGCGGCGAGCTCTTCCTTGACCTGCGGGTCACGCGTGAGAACGAACTCCCATGGCTGCTGGTTGCCCGCCGACGGAGCCGCCATCGCGGCCTTCATCAGCCGCTCGATTTGCTCGTCACTCACCGGTTCGTCGGTGAACTCCCTAATACTCACGCGCGTGAAAATCGTGTCTTCCATGGTCGGCTCCCTTCGGCTTTGCCTCCTGCCAGTTTACTACCTCAGCGTTTCGCGAGATCGGTCAGCGCGTCGCCGGTAACCCGGTAGACCGTCCACTCGTCCATCGGCTTGGCACCAAGTGACAGGTAGAAGCCGATGGATGGCTCGTTCCAATCCAGACATGACCACTCCAGGCGACCACATCCACGCTCGACGGCGATGGCGGCAAGCTTCTTGAGCAGCGCCGTGCCACAGCCGCACCCGCGATATTCCGGCAGTACGAACAGGTCCTCGAGATAAATGCCCGCACGACCCAGAAAGGTCGAGAAGTTGTGGAAGAACAACGCGAACCCGACCTCGCGCCCGTCAACGACGGCGAGCAAGACCTCGGCCTTTTGCTTGTCGAAGATCCATTCCTCGAGTAGCGCTTCGTCGGCGACGACCTCGTCGAGCATGTTCTCGTAGGCCGCGAGCTCCCTGATGAAGTGCAGGATGACCGGCACGTCCGACCGCTCGGCGTGTCTGATGGTGACCCCTTGTCTCATGACATCCTCCAAAACCAGACAAAACGGCCCCGGCGACTTTTGTCTTATTTCCCGCGCAGGGACTCGAAGACATCCGCGAGGAAGGTGGGATCTTCCGAATCCACGACAACCATCATCGTCTTCGAGCCTTCGTAGGGCAGCCTACGCTGCGCATCCGGGAACAACGCGTCCAGACACTCGAAGGGCTTGAGCAGCAGCTCGTCGTCGTAAATCCCGCCGACGACCACGTCATCGAGGTAGACGATATACTCGCCCATCATCTTACGCGTCCTGATGCCGTCAACGCCCGCGAGCAATTCCAGCACGTAGTCGTGATACTCCTGCGATGAGGCCATGCGCCCTCCCCTTTCGTGCGAAATGAAACGATATCGCCAGTATACTTCCCTTGTCGCGCCAGCGAAAAACCGATTGACGTAAATGTATCATGGAAGAACCAAACCGAAGCAACGTGCTGCCAGCAGACAAGGCGGCAACGCAAAGGAGCAATCATGAGCATGCCCGAGATGAGACGCAAGCTGCAGTACATTCCGCACGACGAGTGCCTCGCGATGCTGCGCGACGGCCAGTTTGGCACGCTCGCCGTGCATGGTGCCGACGGCTACCCGTATGCCGTACCCATGAACTACGCGCTTCTCGGCAACGGCGAGAAGCTGCCGCTCGTCTGCATGCACAGCGCGCAACAGGGGCATAAGATTGACGCAATCGTGAACGACCCCAAGGTTTGCTTTACCGTAGTGGGTCAAAGCCGCATCGTGCCCGAGAGGATAACCGACTACTTCCAGAGCGTCATTGCCTTTGGCAGGGCATGGGTCGAGAACGATCCGCAGATCAGGCTCGACGCCCTGCATGCGCTCGGAGAGAAGTATTGCGCCGGCTTCGAGAACCTTGTCGAAGATGACATCGTCAAAAGCGGACCGCACTGCTCGATCATCCTCGTGCGAATCGAGCAGATGACGGGCAAAGAGGGACGCGATCTAGCCAAGGCCCGCAGAGAATAGCCATGCGCGCCTTCATCGCCCTGGACATTCCACAGGCTCTGCGGGAGGACGTTGCCGCCCTGGCACGCCAGCTCAAGACGTCCGTAAGGGGCCGCTTCGTACCCCGCGAAAACTATCACGTGACGCTCGCCTTTCTTGGCGACGCCACCGAACGAGAACTCGCTGACACCATGGGCGTGCTCGACGAGGCGGCAAGCCGCTTCGACCCCGTCGATCTGGCGCCCGATGGACTGGGCAAGTTCGGCCGCGCGCACGATGCGACCCTGTGGCTCGGCTTCATGCAGGACCCGACGCTCATGAACCTTGCCGCCTTCGTACGCGCGGGACTTGATGACGCCGGCGTGGGCTTTGACGCAAAGCCCTTCCTTCCCCATCTCACCATCGCACGACGTGCCGCGCTCGACCATGGCATGCTGCCGGCCCTACCTTTCCCCGCCCCAACGCGTGCCGACGAGCTCACGCTCTTCAAGAGCACGCTGACCAGTGATGGCGCGATCTACGAACCAATTTACACGGTGCGACTTGGGGACTGAGACGCGGCGAATTGAAACGAATGCTAGACTTGGGCTTGCAAGGACTCACTCCCGACGAGCAAGGCGAACCATGAGCAAGACCGGCATCATCATCGTGAACACGGGCAGCCCCGCCGCACCGACGAGCGAGGCGGTGGCCGAATACCTGCGTGCGTTTCTCTCCGACCCGCGCATATGTCCCATGAACCCACGTCTGTGGCACTTCATCCTGAACCGCTTCATCATCCCCAAGCGTGCCCCGGTCTCGGCCGCCAAGTACGCATCGATATGGACCGACGAGGGCGCGCCGTTAAACGCGGGAATGAGATCGCTCGCGCAGAAGCTCGAGCGAGCATGTGCGCACGATGACGACATCGCCCTCGTGCGCCATGCCATGTGCTATTCGACGCCCTTCGTCGAAGATGCTCTGGTCGATTGCAGGGAGCACGGCTGCGACGAGGTCGTCGTCATCCCGCTGTATCCCCAGAGCGCCTTCTCGACGACCGCAGCGGTAAGAGACAAGACCGACCAGGCGATCGAGAACCTCGGTTGGACGCCGACGCTACGCTTCGTGGAGAACTACCACGACGAGCCGGCCTACATCGCCGCAATCGCGGATTCCGTTTCCCAGTCGGGTTTCGATGCCGACGCAGGAGACTGTCTGCTCTTCGCGTTTCACTCGATTCCGATGACCGATATCCGCTCCGGAGACACGTACGACAAACAGACGCGGCAAACGGCACGAAACGTTGCCGATGCCTTGGGGCTTCCCGAAAACGCCTGGCGCGTGGGCTACCAATGCCGCTTTGACAAGAGCCGCACATGGCTGGGGCCTTTCACGAAGGAGGTCCTGGGCACGTTTGCCGACGCACGACGGCTCTTCGTGATCGCACCCAACTTCTCCGTCGATTGCCTCGAGACGACTCATGACATCCAGGACGCGTTGCGCGACGTCTGGCTCGAAGCAAACGCAGACAAACCAGAGGATTCGTTCGTCTACGTGCCCTGCCTCAACGACTCGCCAGCCCAGGTTGACCTGATCAGGCAGGTCGCCCTACGCGCCCCTTCTACGCCTTGCGTGCCTGCTTGAAGCGCTCGATGTCCTCGCGATACTCCGCGAGCGTCGAGTGAGGCTCCTCGATGTAGAACGGCAAGTTAGCCAGGCGCGGATTGTTGGTCATAGCCGCCAGGGCATCAAAGCCGATGGTGCCAGAACCGATGCGGGCATGGCGATCCACATGCGAGCCACGCGCCTCCTTGCTGTCGTTGAGATGCACAGCGCATAGCTTGTCCAGGCCGATTACGCGGTCGAACTCGTCGAGCACGCCATCGAGGTCATCCACGATGTCATAGCCGGCACCCCATAGCGCGGCGGCATCGATGAGCACGCCCACGTGATCCTTGAGGTCGACCTGGTCGATGACCTGCGCGACTTCTTCGAAGCTACTGCACAGCTGGTGCCCCTCGCCCGCAAGCATGCAGATGAGCAGCTTGCCCTGCTGACTGGGGTGCACGGTGGCGTTGATGGCGGCGGCAAACTTGGCAAGCCCCTGCATCGTGGGCTCGTCAAGCGCACTGCCAGGGCGCACGAGGTAATTCTGGCCGGGAATCTCGCCGAGACGCGCCATGTCTTCGGCCATGACCGCCAGGGCGAAGTCGCGCTGCTCGACCTTGCCCGAGGCGGGCTCGATGTCATAGGGCGCGTAGGCGAGCGGACTCACGATGCCGTGCTCCTCCGCGTACTCGTGATATGCCTTCACGTCTGCCTCGTCAACGGGCTTGACGCTGCTGCCGCGCGGATTGCGTGAGAAGTACTGGAAGGTATTTGCGCCCAGGCCATCCGCCTCCATCGCCATGGAGAGATAGCCTTCGCGCTTAGATAAATGCGCTCCGATCACGAACATGACAATCATCCTCTCAATAGTTGAAACGCCGCCAGCATGACGACATGCGTCTACTGCAGGTAGAGCTCCCTGAGCCGCTCGCGTTCGCGTTCCCCCACGCCAAGAACCGCCGCGAGGTAGGCATCCATGCCACCGCATTCCTGCTCGACGGCCTCGAGGGCCGCGTCCAGGTAATCCATGTCGGCATAGAAGATGGAATCAACGTCCAAGTCGACGTGCTCGAGCAGGCCATGCCCGGCAAGCGCGTCGAGAATCCCCTCGGCCACATCGCGCACGAAGAGGTTGGTTGCGAGATAATCCGCGCGGATGTGGGGCATCGGAACGCCGAGCGCGTACTCGACGAGAACGCTCGCGAGTCCCGCGCGATCCTTGCCCTCGGTGCAGTGCCATAGCGTCGCACCGTCCTCGGCCGCCAGAAGCGTCTCGAAGAACTCCCGATAGGCCCGCTTGCCGTCCTCTCCGAGCAAGCAGGTGACGTACAAATCGCGGATGGTCTCGTGGGCGTTGCCGCTGAAGCGCTTGAGTGCCGCGATATCACCTGCGATGCCGCCTTCATGCGTGATGCCGACGGCGGCCTCGGAAAAGACCGGCAGCTCGGCAAAGTCAATCCCCTGCATGCGGCTCTGTGGATCGGGGGCACCCTCGCGTTCTTTTGCCGTGCGGAAATCCACGACGCGCGCAAGCCCGTGGCCGTCGCGCAGTAACTCGATGTCCTCGTCCGTGCACTTGTGCAAGTCACCGGAACGGATGAGCCTGCCCGCGGCAATGGCCCTGCCATCAGCCGTCGACAACCCGCCCAAGTCGCGTGTGTTGCGCGCTCCGCGCAGCGTCACGTGGCCGAAGCTCTCGAACCCGGGGATTGGCTCGGGCAGTTCGGGGCCTGTCCTCGTCTTGCCATTCGTATCCCTCGCATCACTCATATCAAAACGCCTTCTCATCATTTCATCTGCTCCTCGAGCCATTCCCTGAGGATGACCGCGTGGTTGATCTTGGGATCTCTTGCCGCGTAGAGCAGCGTAATGGTGTTATCGCCTGCATGCATCGCGTTCTCCTCAAGCTGCTGCGCACAGGCGCGTGCCTCATCGCTTGTGTTGAGCTCGCCAAGGTAGCGCTCCTTGAAGGCATCGAAGTTCTCGGCTTTGTGCCCGAACGCCTTGCGCGCCGCCGTCGACGGCGTGAGCTCCTTGGCCCAGTAGTCATATGGCAAATCGGCCTTGCGTATGCCACGCGGCCAAAGTTTGTCGACGAGTACACGATAGCCATCGTCTGCCTCGGGCTTCTCGTAGACACGTTTAATCTTGATATCCATGAATGCCCCCGTCTCGAGCTCACCAATCGGCCTTTCGCCACTATCGGACAAGTACTAGTGATTTGTCCGCCAATCAAATGCGAAACGTATTGACTTATACAGTCTAACTCAGAATAATAGGCACATAACCGAAAACCACTAAATTTCGACCGTTCGCCAAACTTTTATTGACAAAAGTTGGCATGAGAGGGGTGAAGACGAAGTTACACGCACGAGCGTACGCGAAGTTTGCGAGAGAGGAGCTGGAATGACAATGAAAACCCCAGAGCTTTCGAGACGAAGCTTCGTCAAGGCCGGCGGCGCACTCGCCGTGCTGGCCGCGGCAGGTGGTGCCGTCTCCACGGCAGAGGACCTGTTCGACAACGTCGAGCCGGCACATGCTGCGGCCGACGATCAGATCGTCTGGAGCCAATGCAACGTGAACTGCGGAGGAAGGTGCGTCTTCCAGTGGCATGTGAGGGACGGCAAAATCGCCTACATGCTCACCGACGACACGGGAAGCGATGACTTCCAGGCACGAGCCTGCCTGCGCGGGCGTGCGATGCGTCAGTGGATCAACCATCCCGATCGTCTACAGTATCCGATGAAGCGCACGGGGCCGCGCGGGACGGGCAAGTTCGAGCGTATCAGCTGGGACGAGGCCATCGACACGATTGCGGACAAGCTCAAGTACACGATCGAGACCTACGGCAACGACTCGATCTACATCAACTACGCCACCGGCATGTATTCGGCGACGGGACGCACCACCGAGCGCCTGATGAACTGTCTGGGTGGCTACCTCCCCATGTACGGCGACTACTCGACTGGCATGCACCAGTACGTGATGCCCTTCATGTACGGCGTGGGCGTCTCGCCCTATGAGAACGTAAGTGCCTCGTCAGTTGACCAGGCTGGCAAGGCAGACCTCGTCTTGATGTTTGGCAACTCGCCGGCGGACAATCGCATGGGTGGTGCCAACGTGGTCTGGGACTACGCGCGCGTGCGCGAGGAAGGCCCCGAGATCATCCACATCGATTACCGTTATAACGAGACAGCCGCCGGTCATCCCGAAGAATGGCTACCCATTCGCACGGGCACGGACGCGGCACTCGTCGCCGGTGTTGCCCACGAGCTCATCGAGAAGGGCTGGGTCGACCTCGACTTCCTGCACAAGTACTGCCAGGGCTACGACGAGGAGACCATGCCCGCGTCGGCCAAGGGACAGAACAAGTCGTACTACGACTACATCATGGGAACCGGCTACGACAAGGTCGAGAAGACGCCCGAATGGGCCGCCGAGATCACGCTCGTTCCCGCCAAGACCATCCGCGAGCTCGCCCGCAAACTACACGAGGCCAATAGCGTCTACGTCGTGCAGGGCTGGGGTCTGCAGCGCCACAGCAACGGCGAGTCGGCCACGCGCGCGGTGTGCATGCTCGCGCTCCTGACCGGCAACCTCGGTCGCGAGGGCACGAACTCCGGCATGCGCGAGGCCGAGCCGCCGGGAGCACCCGTCGGGTCCATCCCGTCTTCCGACGACGACCCCAACGGCGTGCCCGAGAACATGGTCAACGCCAAGATATCGTGTTATTCGTGGCTCAAGTGCATCGCCGAGGGATCGGACTTCCAAAAGGAACTCGACGCGGCCGACGAGCTCGCGCTCTTCATGGGTGCGCAGGACCCCGAGGCAGCCGCCGCTGCCGCCAAGATCGAGGCGCCAAAGAACGGCATCAAGTTCCTCTGGAACTACGCCGGCAACTGCATCACCAACCAACACGGTGACGTCAACCGCGTCTTCGAGACGCTTTCCGACGAGAAGAAGTGCGAGTTCATCGTCGTGTGCGACACCTTCATGACGGACTCGGCCAAGTACGCCGACATACTGCTCCCCGACGCCATGCGCGCCGAACAGCTCAACATGTCGACCAACGGCTACTCCGAATACTACTGGGGCGTCACTGTCGGCGGCCCCGCGCAGGAGCCTCCCTTCGAATGCCGCCCCATCTACGACGTGCACGCCGAGATCGCCGACCGCTTTGGCATGAAGGACAAGTTCACGGCCGGCAAGACCCAGGACGAGTGGATCCGTTCCATCTACGAAGAGGGAGCTGCCGAAGACCCCGAGATGCCCTCCTGGGACCAGATCCTCGAACAGGGCGTGTGGAAGCGCGAGCTGCCCACGGCCATCGCCTTCGAGAAGAACGTCGCCGACCCGGTGGGCAATCCCTGGAAGACGCCGTCGGGCAAGATAGAGATCTACTCCGAGGCGCTCGAGAAAATCGCGAGCGAACGCGAGCTTTCGGAAGGCCAGGTCATCTCCCCCATCCCCGTCTTCGATCCGGGTGTGGAAGGCTACGGCGCGGTCACGAGCGAGTATCCGCTCTACATGTCCGGTTGGCACGACAAGGCACGCACGCACTCCTCGTTCGGCGCGCTCGAGGTGCTGCGCGACTACAACCGCCATCGCCTGTGGATCAACCCCATCGACGCCGAGCCACGCAAGATCAACGACGGCGACATGGTGCGCGTCAAGAGCCCGGCCGGCGAGGTGCAGGTCGAGGCGCATGTCACGTCGCGCATCGTCCCAAGTGTAATCGCCATGCCCCAGGGCTTCTGGCACGAGGCAAACATGGAGGGCGACAAGCTGGACACCGGCGGGTGCATCAACACGCTCACCACCTACACGCCCTCGCCCCTCGCCCACGGCAACGGACCCAGCAACTCGATCATCGCCGAAGTGCGGAAAGTTTAGAGGTGAATCATGGCTCAATACGGATTCTTCTACGACAACACGCGCTGCACGGGATGCAAGACCTGTGTGATGGCGTGCAAGGACTACTACGACTCCCCGCTCGACATCGCGCGACGCAAGGTGTACGACATCGAGGGAGGGCAATGGAAAGGCGAGCAGAACGGCGCCTACGAGACGGACAGCTTCCTCTACCATCTCTCCATCGGCTGCCAGCACTGCGATAATCCGGCTTGCGCGGACGTCTGCCCCACGACCGCCATGCACAAGGATCCCAAGGACGGTATCGTTAAGGTGGACACCACCAAGTGCATGGGATGCGGCTACTGCGTCATGGCATGCCCGTACAACTCGCCGCAAATCGACCACGAGAGCGGCCACGCCGTCAAGTGCGAGGCATGCTGGGAACGCCTGGATGCGGGAGAGACACCCGTATGCGTGAGCGCCTGTCCGCTGCGCGCGCTCGACAGCGGTCCCATCGAGGAGCTCAAGGCAAAGTACGGTGACGTGCGACAGATCTATCCGATGGTGGACCCTTCGATGACGCAGCCCAACTTCATCATCAAGCCGTCGCCGGCATCCGAGCTCCCGTACGTCGAGTCCGGATACGTTTCGAACCCAGAGGAGGTCTAGCTCATGGATGCGGTAATCAAGGAACTTCCACTGGCGCTGTTCACGACGCTTGCCTCGGTGGGCATCGGCGCCTTCGTCGCGATGTTCTGCGCGATATACGTCAACAAGTCCATGGGGGCCGGCAGCGTCAAGCGGCTCGACAGGCTGACGGTCGTGCCGATCGCCTTCTGCGTGGTCGCACTCGTCTGCGCGTTCTTCCACCTGGGCGACCCGCTGCACGCGTTCAACATCGTCAGCACGATCGGTAGCTCGCCCATGACGAACGAGATCGTGGCGTTCTGCGTGTTTCTCGTGCTCGCCATCGTCTACTGGCTCGTCGCGCTTGCGGGCAAACTGGAGAAGCACGGCCCGCGTGTCGCGTTCTCGGGCGTGGTGGCACTTGCCGGTCTCGTCTCGTGCATCATGATGGGTCTTGCCTACGCGCTGCCCGCCATCCCCATCTGGAATAGCCCCTGGGGAACCGTGCAGGTACTCGGCGCGATGCTGCTCGGCGGCGCGTTGCTGGGCGGCACGGTGCTCAACATGTCGGTCAGGGACACGCCACTCGAAGGCGAGGCCGACGGCAGGATCAGGCTGCTGGTGATGCTCGGCGCCCTCGTGCTGATCATCGGCACGGCCGTGCTGTTCGGCATGGGAGCAAGCGCGAAGAGCGCGATAATCGACGTCGCCGCCAACACCGGCACGCTCATCGTCCCGCTCGTGCTCACGATCGCGTTTTCGATCGCCGCCGCCGCCACGGCGTTTCTTGGCAAGGGCGCCAAGCGCACCGGCTGGCTCACGTGCGGAACCATCGTCGCGCTCGTCGCCATCTTCCTCGCGCGTGGGATCTTCTACGGCGTGCAGATAGGCATCGGCCTATAGCAATCGCATGGGGACGGGGCCACCCGCAAGCGGCCTTGTCCCCATGCGTCACGACAACGGCTTGCACCCAGGGTGCGAATCCATGCGAAGAAGCGAGGCGCGAACATGACCGGACACCAGACGATCGACGAGAAGACGCTTGAGGGCATCGCCCTTGTCGGCAGGACGCTCGGTCCCCTCTTCAGATATGACCCCCTGCTCGACCGCGAGGAGGTGGAGGCGCTGTACGTCGCGCTGGCGCGATCGGACGCCTCGGCGTTGTGCGGGGAATGGCCCTTCGTGACACCCGACGAGGCACTCGAGCCCATCACCGATATGGTCAGGGGCGCCAGACGCTTCGAGGACGAGCTCGCCGCAGACAACGAGTCGCTGGCCGCCACGTCATCGCTTGCCGACGAGTACCGGCGGCTCTTCGTCGGTCCGGCCAAGAAGGCGGCCCCGCCCTGGGGGTCGGTATACACCGATCGCGACCAGGTCGTCTTCGGTCTCTCGACGCTTGACCTGCGCGAATGGCTACGCGGCAACGGAATCGAGGTCCGTCGCGGCAAGTCAGAGGAGCCCGAAGACCACATCGGGACGATGCTCCAGCTCATGGCATGGATTGCCGACAACCGCCCCGAGCTGCTCGGAGATTACCTGGAGCATCATCTGCTCCCATGGGCCCCGCATTTCCTCGCCCTCATGCAAGACGTCGCGACAGACGCCTTCTTCACCGGGCTTGCCGCATTGACGCGCGCTACGCTGCTTGGTATCCAAGACGCGCTTTCCCTCGACGTCGTCGAGCCGCGCTTCTACCGATAGACAACCCGCTCACGAATTGATGTACGCCTCGACATCGGTCTTGAAGTAACCTTCGGGAATGTTTGCGTGAATGAAGTCGATGAAGTCCTGGGCCGAGCGCGTGAGCACGTGCTCGCTGCTCCAGGCAAGCGAGACGGGATACCACATGGGCGGTGTGTTGACAATGAAGCGCAGGACCTCCGGGTCGTCACGGTAGCGATTATAGATGCATTCGGGAACTGTTCCCCAACCCAAGCCAGCTTTCACGCCTTCAACCATAGCCTCGTGCGTATCGAAGCAGGCGATCATGTTGTGGTCTTGCAGTGACAGGCCGTAGCGCTCGCGAAAATGGCGGTTGCCCACCATGTGACGACCCGAATCCCATTCGTAGATGATCATGGGCCAATCGAGCAGCGTCTCGATGGAAATCGGCTGCGTGGTGCGGTTGTAGGGTGCGGCGTTGGGGCAGATGAAGATGAGCTTCTTGTATCCCAGCACCTCGAGCTCGAGACCGGGTTCCTCGGGTTGGTTTTCGAGCATGGCAAAATCGAGTTTGCCAGCCTTGAGCTGGTCCACCAGCTGCGGCTCGTAGCCCGCCTCCAGATGCACGCGCACGTCAGGCGCCTTTCTCGAAAACCCGGCAACGAGCCGTGGCAGCAGGGCGACGCCATCGTTGATGCACATCCCGACATCGAGCGTCGCATCGAATCGCTCGTCAATCGCCGCCAGTTGGGACGCCAGGACACGTTCGAGGCTGGCGGTATTGCGCGCAAAGTTAATCACGAGTTCGCCGGCCTTTGTGGGTGTGATACCCGTGGAGGTGCGCTCGAAGAGCTTGCGTCCCACGCGCTTCTCGAAGTTGGAGATTCTCTGCGATAGACCTGGCCGCGACATGAATAGCTGATTAGCTGCCTGAGAGAGGCTTTTGGCTTCCGAGAGCACAATGAGCAGTTCGATATCTTCGAAAAGCATGTCAGCCTCCCGGCGTGGCAAATGCCTTTTTGGCAGGGTATTTGAAATGGCGCACTAGCTACATAGTAAACACAAAATTCGCCCTCGCTGTCTAGGTCGCTCGACCCATTCGATGCAGCGTTCCTTTATAACCGCTGTAAGGATTTGCTACATGAAAGCATGACTTTCCATCCCCCTTTCAAAACCTCAACGTCCAAATCTCCAGGGGTGCGAGTTAGCAATTTCTAACCCTCGTATATTTGCCTTGCGACAGCCTTGTGCGGGCAATGGGCACTCCCCCGGGAATCGTATGACCCCCTCCTACGTCGACGAATCCCCAAGCCCGATGCCCGCATCGGGGCACCAGCAAGCAAGAGGGATTGAAGCAAGAGAGGGAGGTACGTATGGACAAGCAGGGCATCATCGATGCGAGCAAGAAGCGCCGCGAAGGCGAGCGCATCTTCTACACCTCATGTCCGGCAAATGGCTGTTGGGATTCGGCCTGCGTTCTGAAATGTCACATGAAAGATGGCAAGATCTTCGCAATCGAACCCGATGACTCCATCAACAAGAACGACAGCCGCGAGGACAAGGCGTGGGAGGAACTGCTCAAGGGCAACATCCAGGCACGTCCGTGTGCTATGGGCCATTCCTGGAAGAAGGAGCTCTACGGCGAGACGCGCCTTCTGCACCCCATGAAGCGCGTCGGGGAAAAGGGTCCGGGCAAGGGATACTTCGTACCCATCAGCTGGGACGAGGCCCTGGACACCATTGCCGAGAAGATGAAGGAGATCAAGGCCGAGTATGGCCCTTATGGCATCTTCCACTCGCAGTATCCGAGCTTCGAGAAGAACGGCTTTCCGCTGGCACCTTGGTGGGAGGCCGGTTTTGGTGCTTGGGGAGAGCACTCCACCTCGGGACATGCGGCCGGCGAGATGCTGCACTTGGGCGTCGACCTGACCAAGGTCACGCGAGGCCTGCAGAACTCGATTCCGGGCTTCGAGGCTCCGGACATCTTCTATTCCAAGCTCCTCATCCTATGGGGCATGGATCCGGTCGTGGCGTGGTACGGACAGACGTCCTACTACATGAAGCTCGCGCACGAATACGGTATCAAGACCATCATCATCGACCCGCGCTACACCCAGTCGGCCGAGCTCATCGCCGACCAGTGGATTCCCATCCGCCCCGGCACCGACCTGGCCATGATGCTCGCCATCGCGCAGGTGCTCTTCGAGGAGGACATGCTCGATCACGAGTTCATCGAGAAGTGGGTTGACAAAGAGGGCCTCGACGAGTGGCGCACCTACGTCATGGGCGAAGGCGAAGACGGCATCAAGAAGACCCCCGAGTGGGCCGCCCCCATCTGCGCGGTTCCCGCCGAGACCATCCGCGAGCTCGCACGCCTCTACGGCACATCGCAGCCGGTGCACCTGCAGTACTTCTACAGCTGCGCCAAGCGCCACATGGGCGACTACAGCGCGTCCGCCTCGATGATCCTGCAGGCCATGACCGGCAACATCGCCTGCCACGGCGGCTGCGAGTCCGGTGCGTGCCTGCCCACGCCGGGACGCATCCCCACCCCCACCGCTGACTGGCATCGCAATCCGGGTGATTACAAGGTGCCGGTGCTCTTCAACAACAACTGCCTCACCGAGATCCTGGCGCGTCAGAAGGACTACTGGGAGGGCCGCATCACGGAAAGCGAGTTCCGTCACCTCATCGGCTCGCCTACCAACGACAGCCCCCTGCCCAACATCCAGATGATCATCTTCGAGAACAACTACGCCAACAACCACTCGAACGTGAACAAGCGCTTCAAGGGCATGGCCGACACGAAATTCAACTGGGGCTTCCAGTGGCACATGAACCAGCCCACCGCCGAGCTGTGCGACATCATCCTGCCGGCTCCCGTATGGCAGTTCGAGGGCATGGACGAGTACATGTACGGCCACCAGCGCTTCGTCAGCGGCCCCAACGGCATGCGCAACTACTTCACCTTCTGCGCACGCGGTGCGGAGTTCCCCGGCGAGGTCCGCTCCAAAGAGTGGGTCTGGACGCAGATCGCCAAGCGCCTGGGCGACGAGGTCGTCGAGGGCTACAACCCCCGCATGAAGGACGTCGAGTGGGAAGACTGGGTCGACGAGCAGGAGAAGGTCTACAAGGAGGCCGTCGAGAAGTGGATTGACGAGGGCTATCTCATCGTCCTCGGAAAGGATGAGATCAAGACCTGGGAGGACTTCAACGCCAACCCGGTCGTGCGCACCGAGATCGACGAGCCCTACTATCCCTTCAAGTCGGCCATGGACGCCGGCGAGAGTCCCTTCTACACGCCGACGGGCAAGATCGAGCCCTATTCCCGCTTCGTCGAGACCCACGACATGACCGAGTCACGCTGGCGCGGCCAGATCGAGCCCATGCCGGTGTGGAGCCCCAGCTACGTGGAGGGCGACATCGGGTCTGCCAGTAACGACGGCTTCTACAACCCCAAGGTCAAGAAGTATCCGCTTTCCGTCGTCACGCCCGTCTCCGTCTACCGTCAGCATTCGAGCAACGACAACAACCCCTTCATGCGCGAGGACGTCTATCGTCATGGCGTGTGGATCTCGGGTGTGGATGCCCAGGCCCGTGGCATCAAGGACGGCGACCTATGCCGCGTCTACTCCGACCGCGGCGAGGCGATTCTGCCGGCTTACGTCACCAATCGCTGCATGCCCGGCACCGCGGCCGTCCACCATGGCTCCTGGTACCAGACCAACGGCGAGGACGCCGAGATGAACGTCTTTGGCCAGGACATGCGCGGAACGCCCAACATCCTGCTCGATGACGGACACCTGCCCCACATCCTGGGCGCGCTCATCATCGCCGGATTGTGCGAGGTCGAGAAGGTGGCCGACGGCGACATCGAAGGCTACGGCACCGAAGCCGCCCGTGGCGGCATGCGCGGCGCGAAGGTCGCCATCGGTTGCCGTGACGAACTGGCAAAGAAGGACGGTGCACGCGATGCGGCAGCCGTCGACGCCGAATAGCCGAGCCGAGAGAGGAGGAACGAAAATGACCCAGTACGGATTTATGTTCGACATGAACCGCTGCTACGCCTGCCAGGCATGCAGCATCGCCTGCAAGGACTGGAACGACATCGAGCCGGGTGCCGAGAAGTGGATGACCGTCTACGAATGGGAGAAGGGAACCTTTCCCAACATCCGCCTGAACGCCCTGGCCTTCCCGTGCGCCCATTGCGAGGACCCTTCCTGCATGAAGGTATGCCCCAACGGTGCCATCTACAAGGAAGACGAGTTCGGCGCGGTCCTGGTGGACCAGGACAAGTGCGAGGGCTGCCGCAAGTGCTACGAGGCATGCCCCTACGGATCGCCCAAGTTCGCCAGCGACGAGCAGGGCGCCAAGATGAGCAAGTGCACCATGTGCGTCGATCGCCTTGCCGAGGGCATGCAGCCCGCTTGCACCGCGAGCTGCCCGCTACGTGCCTTCGACTTTGGCCCGCTCGACGAGCTCATCGAGAAGTACGGCGACGTGCGTCAATGCGAGGGCATGCCCGCGCCGGACGCAACCAAGCCCGCTTTCATCATCTGGAACCCACGCGAGAAGACGCAGCTCATCCCCTATGACGTGGATGAGGCCATCAGGCTCAACCAGCAGCGTGGCGACCTGGGGACGATGTTCGAGAGCGAGGAGGACCTCACGACCTTCGATGAGGGAACGATTCGCCGTGACGAGCTCGTTATGAAGCACGCGAGCAACGCCGAGCTGATGCGCGCCACGCGCAACGACATGGCGTAGAAGCCTTTCCATCGCCCCGCCCTGGCACCTGCTTCGGGCACCAGGGCGGGGCACCGGGAAAGCCTTCGAAAGGCTTTGTGTGAGGAGAAAGTTTTAGGAGGATATGTAATGGAATGGATAGGAGTCATAGGCATCGTCGTGGGCCTGGTGTTCTTCGTCGTTGCAGCCATGAGGGGCTGGAACGTGCTGATCACCTCGATCGTGACTGCCATCGTTATCGCACTCACCAACGGCATGGACATCATGAGCTCCATGGTGGGCACCGAAACGTCATACGTCACCGGCTTGGCCGGATTCTTGAGGGGTAACTTGATCATCTTCATGGGCGGCGCCATCATGGGCGAGTTCATGGACAAATCGGGTGCCGCAAAATCCATTGCGCAGGCCATCATGAACAAAGTGGGAACCAAGAGCCCATATATGGTGCTTCTCGGCATATCGCTCATCGGTGCGCTACTCACCTATGCGGGCATCTCGATGTTCGTCGCCATGTTCGCGCTCATCCCGCTGGCACGCCCGATGTTCCGCGAGTGCGACATTCCCTGGCCGCTGTTCTGCGCGGCGTGGACACTCGGCACCTGCTCGTTCACCATGGCGATGATTCCGGGTGTGCCGGCTATCGCATGGATCAACGCGGCCAATGGCTGCGGTGTCTCGCTCACGGCTGCACCCATCATGGGTATCGTGGGTTCCATCATCGCTATCGCGGTCAGCTGCCTGATCATCAAGTTCTCGCTCAAGCGTGCCCAGGCCCGCGGTGAGCACTTCGTGGCAACCGAGGACGACATCGAGGTTGAGGAGGACAAGAACATCCCCAATCTGTTCCTCGCGCTGCTGCCGCTCTTCCTGCTCATCGCCACCATCATCGGCCTGTCCGCGACCGGCATGAAAAACGTGGTGTACATCGGCATGCTCGTGGGCATCATTGCCTCGATCGCCTGCTTCTTCAAGTTCGTGCCGAGCGTCAAGGACTCTCTCGGTGCAGGCGCCGTTGCCGGCGTCGGTCCTGCGGTCTTCACGTCTGCTGCCGTCGGCGTCGGCACCGTTGCCGCCGCATCCGTCGGCTTCTCGGTCATTTACGGGGCCATCTTCAACATGCCCGGCGGCACCTACGTGTCTGCCGCCACCATGGCAGCCGCCCTCGGTGGCATCATGGGTTCCGGCTCGGGAGCCGTGGGCATCATCGCCCAGAACTTCCTGCAGCCCTACCTGGCAACGGGTGTCGATCCCGCCGCTCTGGCGAAGATCATTGCAACTTCGGCCACCATTGGTGGTGCGCTTCCCAACTCGGGTGCCATGTTCGGCATGCTCTCGGCCATGAAACTCACGCACAAGAATTCCTACAAGTACATCGCCGCCATCTCCATCGGTGCGGGCCTGTGTGCGTTGATCGTCATGATCATCATGGCCAACCTGGGTATCGTATAGCCCCTCCTTTTCCAGTCGGCGCCTCGCATGCACGGGGCGCCGACACCCCTCCCCGAAGAACCATCAGGCATAACCCAATAAATTCAACAGAGGTGTCGCCATGGATTCCAATTCGAAAGGCCCCAAGGGCAAAGCTGTCACCGATGTGAAGGCGCCTGCCATGGGCAGAGCTCCCGCAAAGGGGCGCTCGGTCACGAGCCAAGTATCGCTTTTCGAAAGGGTGCCCGATTGGGCGCGTCTTTCCTGGCCGGACATCGCGGCCATCCTCTCCGGAGTGGTCTCAAGCCTCTCCAAACTCATGGGCGGCGGTATCGTCGCCTTCTACGCGGGCTGCCAGCTCGGCGGCGTCACCGTCGCCATCACGTTCGCGCTTTCCTTCGTTCTCACGTATTTCGTCGGCAAGATCTGCTTTCGCGAGGGTCTTCCCAACAACGTCGTCTCCCGTTACTACATCTTTGGCAAGAACGGCTCCGCAGTCGGTTCGCTCATCTGGATATTCGTCCTGGTGGGCGTGTTGGCCGTGGGTACCGTGCAACTGGGCAACGCCATCCTGTTCGCCTTTGGCTGGGAGGGCGATTTTGCCCGCTGGGCGCTCTTCATCGGCATCTCGTGCGTGTGGGTGCTCATGGCGCTGTTCGGCACCAAGGTCATCGCCCGCATGAACGCCGTGTTCGTCATCGCGCTCTTCTGCGTCATGGGATACGTAATCTACCTCATCGCCGCTGACGGCCAACTCGTCGATGCAGCAACCCACGGCATCATGATTCCCGGAGTGGAGCCCCTGGAGGGCTTTGCCTACTCCGTCAACTACGCCATCATGACAAGCGGTCTGCTCGCATTGTTCGCGGCGGACTTTACGCGCTTCGCCAAGAAGGAACGTGACATCGTGCCCATTTCGCTCACGGGTACCATATTCGCTATCGTCACGTACATATTCGGCGCACTCATCGTCTACTACGGCTTCGAACAGTCGTTTGCGTACTTCAGCGCCCAGGGCATGGACGCCACGCTAGCCGCCAATGCGGCGGTCACCAATCCCGGCGTCTCGCTCGTACTCGCCTCCGGTGGCATCGGCCTTGCCATCATCTGCCTGTCGCAGATGAAGGTGGAGACCTCGAACTCGATCGGCGGCGCCAACGCCGTCTCCAACCTCTTCGACTCGCTCTTTGGAAGAAAGCTCGCCTGGCCCGTGGCCGTCATCATTGCCAACGCCATCGGCCTTGCCTTCATATTGGGAAACATCCTCGACCAGGTCAACGCATTCATGAGCTATGGGTCGATTCTCACGAGCTCGTGGTGCATCCTGCTCATCACCGACTACTACATCGTGCGCGGCAAGATGGGCATCGGCGCACAGGGCATCGACCTGGGTGCACGGGAACACACGGTCAACTGGCGCGGCGTGGGAACGCTCGTCGCCGTCTCGGCCGTGGCGAGCGTACTGTATGCCACGAACATCTTGCAGATACCGTTCTTGCTGGTGGCGCCCGCGTCCATGGTCATCTACATTCTGGTGAGCTGGCTGTTGCGTGACAAGGTGCGCTCGGGCAAGGTGGCGTGAGAAGCGCTGGCAACGCCTTTACGCTGCCAAGGATTGCCAGTCGTTGACCGTCAGATGCCAAGGATAGCGGTCAATGACCGCACGCCTTGGCCGATTGGGACGAAACGGGCCTTTATGGCGGTCACGCGGCATCCATTCTTGGCAGACTGACTCGAAAAGCGGTCACGCAGCGGCCATCTTGGGCAGGAGCACGCGCTGGCATTCGAGGCAGGTCAGTAGGTAGTAGATGCCGAGCAACACAGCGGTACCCCCGATGACCGCCGCCATGATCACCGCATACGACGAGCTCCCCAGCACCAGGGCGAGAAAGCCCACGAGCGCCAGCCCGAAGCAATCGTGCACCATGGCAAACGCAAGCGGTGCCGCGAAGTAGACGCCCACCTGGGTCCGAATGGCGCCCCGCATCATCTTGGAGTCGCAGCCGAGGTCGGCGAGCATCGCAAAGCGCCCGGCGCTATCGACCGCGTCGGCAAGCTGCTGTAACGCCAGCACCGCGGCCGCCGCCACGAGAAAGGTGACGCCGTAGAAGATCCCGACGTAGCCGATGGGCGCCAGCGCGGTGGCGTTGTCGATGCCCGTAGGCCCTCTCATTCCCACACTGAAGGCCAGTCCGGCCACCATCATGCACGTGGCCACGGCGATGAGGACGCAGGTGCAGGCCATGGCGTTAGAGCTCGACGAGACGCGGCTCTCGACCTGGCGAATGACGAAGAAACGTAGACCCGAGAGATAACGGGCGGGCTTGCGTCGGGCACGGGATGGCCAGGTGGTGGCAAAGAAGCGAAACAGGACGGCGGTGGCGAGCACGGCCAGGATGCCCAGCGGCAGTATCCAGACGACGAAGAAGACGGGCTGCAGGATGCACGACCCCCACACGACAGCCAGCACGACGAAGGCGAAGACAAGCTGCACGGCCGTTGGCAGACGCCGGATGCCCTTGGGGCTATCGGGAGTCGAGTTCGCGCGTAGCAGCTCTATGAGCGGTCGCCTGCCCACATCGCGGATGCCGAGGAGCGTCGCCAGGACCATGATCGCGAGAAAGCAGCCCGCGGTCCAGCAAAGGGCGTCAGACGAAAACGTGAAGACGAGCTTGTACGGGACGTCGAAGACGAAGGCGGCGACAAAGCCGGAGAGCGGCGATATTACAACCGCCACCAGCACGCCGATGGCAAGGGCGAGAAGGCCGACAATGCAGCCCTCGTAGGCGAGGATGCGCGCGATGGACGATGCGGGCATGCCCAGGATCTCGTAGAGCGCGAACTCACGGGAGCGGCGACGCAGGATGAAGCGGTTCGCGTAGACGATGAGGAACGCGAACACGATGACGGAGAACACCGAAAACGCCTGCATGACGCCGTTGGCGGAATCGTACACGCCCCTTTGCTGCTCGCTCAGGTCCAGGGCGAGGAGGTAGTCGGTCGATGCCGTAAACGAGTACAGAAGACACGCGGCAAAGGCCAATGTCATGAAGTAGATCGAATAATCCCCGAACGAACGTCTGATGTTCCCGATGGCGATCTTTGCGTACACGGGCGCACTCCCTCCTCTTGAGTCATGCCCATCCTAGGGGCCGAGGAGAGGAGCTGCCATCGGGCAGCCTTACCGCATGCGAACACTTTCGTAAGGTTCGTGTTGGCGGAGGTCGAATGAGAGATCTGTATGGAACAGGCTTCTCGGCAGCCGCCTCATCCGATGCAGATGGCGATGATGCGGGCGGCCTCGCGCGCCGATTCGACGTCCAGCCCGCCGTACTGGATGGCGAAACGCGCGTCATCGTGAGGCGGTAGCGAAGCGATTGCATAATCGTCCATGGGCGAAAGCCGCACTCCCCGCTCAAGTGCGACGGCGGTGATTCGGCCCTCGTCGGCACCCTCTATCGAAAGCACGAAATGCAGCCCCGAGTCGGCCTGCTCGACATGCACGCGGCCCGACGGGGCAAGCCGCACCATCTCATCAACGAAGGCGTCGCGCACCTCACGCTGTGCCTTGCGGTACCGGTTCACATGGCGCTCGTAATCGCCCGTCTCGATCATGCGCGCGAGCGCTATCTGGTCGATGACGCTCACGGTGTTCGCGTAGAAGCCGACGCGTTCCTCCCATGCCTCGGCCAGCCTAGGCGGCAGGACCATGAAGGCCATGCGAAGCGCCGGGCCTAGGCTCTTGGAAAACGTGTTGGTGTATATGACGTGACCTGCCACGTCAATGGACGCGAGGCTTGCCACCGGACGACCCGCCATGCGAAACGGCGCATCATAGTCATCCTCGACGATATAACGCCCCTCGGTCTCGCTTGCCCACGCAAGCAATTCGTAGCGGCGGCTTATGCTTGTCACGATGCCGGTCGGGAACTGATGCGACGGCATGACGTGGACGAGGCTCGCATCGCTTGCCCGAAGCTCCTCCATGGACATGCCCTCGTTATCAAGTCCGATGGACCGCACGGACAATCCCGCCGACTCGTAGATTTGCGCCAGGCGCGGATAACCGGGGTTCTCGAGCGCCACCGAGCCCCTGGGCTGCAGGAGCTGCACGAGCGCGGCATCGAGGAGCTGCGAGCCGGCACCGACGACGATACAGGCGGGATCGGCCTCGAATCCGCGCGTCTCGCGGAGCTTGTGCGCGATGGCGTGGCGCAGGCGCAAGGTGCCCTTGGGAGGTTGGGGACCGTAAAGCTCTTCGTCGGATTCGACCGACAGGACGCGTCGCAGGGCCCTTCCCCACACGCGCGAGACCATGGCGGGATCGGCATCGACCCGCGAGAGGTCATGGCGAACGTCAGGATGCGCCTCGTCGGGAAGCGTGACAAAAGTCGCCGGGGCACTTTTGTCACGTTTCGTGACGCTTGTCACGGCGGATAGCTCAGAGACGTAGTATCCGCTGCGGGGTCTCGTGTAGCAGTAGCCCTCCGTCACCAGCTGCGCGTAGGCGTTCTCCACGGTAATGAGACTCACGCCGAGATGCTGGGCGAACGCGCGCTTGGAAGGCAGCTTCTCGTGGGGCGCAAGCGTGCCGGCCTCGATATCGCGCCTGATCGAACGATAGACGAATTCGTAGAGGCTCAGCTCCCCGCGACTCTCCAGATCGTAATCCAGCATCAGCACCCCCGTGATAGAACAAGCGACTGAGGCAATGAGACAGATGTACCTGTCCAATGTGTCTCATTCCCTGAGCATAATCTGGTCATATCAATTTCGCAAGAAATGGTTATACAAACATATCCAGATTACGCCTAGGCTTCGAACCGTCAATACTCGAATCGACACGCGGAGGCAAGACATGGCAGAGACGACGAGGGAAGAACGCGCCAAGCTCAACCGGGAGCTGGCGCAGATGCTCAAGGGCGGCGTCATCATGGACGTGACCACCCCCGACCAGGCACGCATCGCCGAGGAGGCGGGCGCGTGCGCGGTCATGGCCCTCGAGCGCATCCCGGCAGACATACGCGCGGCCGGCGGCGTGAGTCGCATGAGCGACCCGGCGGTGATCCGCGGCATTCAGCAGGCCGTGAGCATCCCCGTCATGGCGAAATGCCGCATCGGGCATTTCGTCGAGGCCCAGGTGCTCGAGGCCATCGAGATAGACTACATCGACGAGTCCGAGGTGTTGAGCCCGGCCGATGACGTCTACCATATCGACAAGACGGCGTTTTCCGTGCCCTTCGTATGCGGTGCGCGCAACCTCGGCGAGGCGCTGCGCCGCATCGTCGAGGGCGCGTCGATGATTCGCACCAAAGGCGAGCCCGGCACGGGAGACGTCGTGCAGGCGGTGAGCCATATGCGCCTCATCAACGGCGAGATACGTGCGGTGGGTGCTCTGCGCGAAGACGAGCTGTTCGAGGAGGCAAAGCGCCTCGAGGTTCCCATCGACCTGCTGCGCTACGTGCACGAGCACGGCAAACTCCCCGTCGTCAACTTCGCTGCAGGCGGCGTGGCGACACCGGCCGACGCGGCGCTCATGATGCAGCTCGGCGCCAAGGGCGTCTTCGTGGGAAGCGGCATCTTCAAGAGCGGCAATCCCGCCGAACGCGCCCGGGCCATCGTCGGCGCCGTGACGCGCTACGAGGACCCGGAGTACATCGCGCACGTCTCGGAAAACCTCGGCGAGGCCATGGTCGGCATCAACAAAGACGAGATCGAGCTGCTCATGGCGGAGCGGGGCATCTAGTGGCAACGGCGATTCTGGCGGTGCAGGGCGCGTTTGCCGAACATGCCGCGATGCTCGATGGGCTGGGCGAACCGTGGTTCGAGCTGCGCTGCCTGCGTAACATGAGTCGCCACTTCGACCGGCTCATCCTGCCCGGAGGCGAATCCACGGTGCAGGGAAGGCTACTGCGCGAGGAGGGCATGCTCTCGACGATACGCGCGCTCATCGAAGAGGGGATGCCCGTGCTCGGCACCTGCGCGGGACTCATCCTGCTCGCCGAGCGTGTCATCGACGATGACGGCGACGGACGCCCGATCAGGCCCGAAAGCCATCTGGGGACCATGTGCGTCACGGTGGAGCGAAACGCCTACGGCCGCCAGCTCGCGAGCTTTCACGCGACAGGCGATTTCATGGGCATCGGGACGGTGCCCATGAGTTTCATACGGGCACCGCGCATCGTCGACGTGCGCGAGGGCGCGGTCGAGCTCGCGCGAGTCAACGGAGACATCGTCGCCGCGCGCGACGGCAACCAGGTCGGCGTCGCATTTCATCCCGAGCTCGACGATGACCCGCGCATCCACGAGCTGTTCCTCAGCCTGTAGATGGCATCGCCCCACCGTCACGCCATTCCATCGCATTTTGCAGAGGTTTTACAAGCGCCTGATAGGAGCTTTACATGCCGATCCTATCCTGTGGCCAAAGCCTATCCATGACAAGGAGATGGGTAATGACCACAGGAAAGGACCTAGACATGACCAAGACAATAGCGCGCGTCGTCCTCACGACCCTCGCAACGATGACCTGCCTCGTAGGGGCGTTCGCCATGATCGGATGCTCATCGTCGGGCCAGGAATCCGGCACCCAGGGGTCGTCCGGCGCCGAGCAGATCTCCGTCTACTCGCGCGAGGACGGATCCGGAACGCGCGGAGCCTTCATCGAGCTCTTCGGCCTGGAGGAAAAGGACGCGCAGGGCAACAAGACCGATACCACGACCGACAAAGCAGCCATCACCAACTCCACGTCGGTCATGATGACATCGGTCGCCAACGACCCCAATGGAATCGGCTACATCTCCCTCGGCTCGCTCAACGACTCCGTCAAGGCCGTCCGTATCGACGGCGTGGAGGCGACGGCGGACAACGTGAAGGGCGGCTCCTACAAGGTCTCGCGTCCTTTCAACATCGTCCTCAGCGACATGTCCAATGCTGCGGCAAACGACTTCGTCACCTTCGTCATGAGTGCCGACGGGCAGGCCATCGTCGAGGATAACCACTACATCGCCGTCAACGACGCCGCCCAGCCCTACCAGAAGGGCGACGTGTCCGGCAAGATCGTTATCGCGGGATCGTCATCGATCACGCCGGTGATGGAGAAGCTCGCCGAGGCCTATGAGTCCGTCAACCCCGCCGTCACCATCGAGGTCCAGCAGTCGGACTCCACGACGGGCGTGAACATGGCCATCGAGGGCACCTGCGACATCGGCATGGCATCCCGCGAGCTCAAGGATTCCGAAGTTGCCGCAGGCGTCAGGTCCCAGCCCATCGCCCGTGACGGAATCGCCGTGATCGTCGCACCGTCCTCGTCCGTCGACGAGCTGACCAGCCAGCAGGTCAAGGACATCTTCTCCGGTGTCGCAAAGACCTGGGCCGACGTGATTGGCTAGCCCTCCCATGAGCCATATCATGTCAAGGCAGACCCTCAAGGAAGGCGTGGCGCGGTGGCTCTTTGCCGCCGCTGCCGCGATCTCCATCCTGGCCGTGGCGCTCATCTGCCTCTTCCTCTTTGCCAACGGGGTTCCCGCCATGGCGCAAATCGGGCTGCCCGACTTCCTGCTGGGAACCACCTGGAAACCGGGAAGCGATATGTACGGGATATTCCCCATGATAGTCGGCAGCCTCTACGTCACCGCCGGAGCGATCGTCGTCGGCGTGCCCACGGGCATCCTGACGGCGATCTTCCTCTCCCGCTTCGCGAACGCGAGCATCGCGCGGCTGCTCAAGCCCGCCGTCGAGCTGCTCGCCGGCATCCCGTCGGTCGTCTACGGCTTCTTTGGCCTCATGGTGGTCGTCCCCCTCGTGCGCTCGATCGGCCCGGGCAACGGACTGTCGCTGCTCGCCGCCTCCTTCCTCCTGGGCATCATGATCCTGCCCACCATCATCACCGTGTCGAAGAACGCCCTCGACGCGGTGCCCCGGAGCTACTACGAGGGAGCGCTCGCCCTGGGAGCCACGCACGAGCGCTCGGTCTTTCGCATCATCGTGCCGGCCGCGTTCTCGGGAATCATGGCGTCCGTCGTCCTGGGCGTGGGGCGTGCCATCGGGGAGACGATGGCCGTGGTCATGGTGGCGGGAAACCAGGCCGTCATCCCCTCCTCCATCTTCGATGGCGTTCGCACGATGACCGCCAACATCGTGCTCGAGATGGGTTACGCCGCAGACCTGCATCGCGGAGCGCTCATCGCCACCGGCGTCGTGCTCTTCGTGTTCGTCATGCTCATAAGCCTGCTGTTCGGCGCGATAAAGAAGCGAGGTGCCCTGAGATGACGGCCCGTATCCTTCGCGCCGTGGTATACGCGGGTGCCATCCTATCGACGGCGATGCTCGTCCTGATCATTGGGTTCATTCTGGTGAACGGCATCCCGAACCTCAGCCCGACCCTATTCGAATGGGAGTACACCTCCGACAACGTCTCGCTCATGCCCGCCCTGGTTGACACGGTCCTGATGGCACTTCTCGCCCTCGTCATCGCAGCCCCCGTCGGCATCGCCTCGGCGGTGTACCTCGTCGAGTACGCACGGCCCGCGAGCCGTTTCGTGCGCGTGGTGCGCATGACGACCGAGACGCTCCAGGGCATCCCGTCAATCGTGTACGGCCTGTTCGGCCTGCTCTTCTTCACGACGCTTCTGGGTTGGGGCCTCTCGCTGCTCGCGGGCGCGTGCACCCTGGCGATCATGGTGCTCCCCATCATCATGCGCACGACCGAGGAAGCGCTTCTCGCCGTGCCCCAATCCTACAAGCACGGCGGGCTTGCCCTGGGAGCCGGTCTCGTGCGCACCATATTCCGCTGCGTGCTCCCGAGCGCGCTGCCCGGCATCTTCGGCGGCGTGCTGCTCGCACTTGGCCGCTGCGTCGGCGAGGTGGCGGCGCTGCTGTTCACCGCCGGTACCGTGGCGCAAATCCCCGACTTTGGCGGCGAGGGCGTCTTCGCCCTGTTCGACTCGTGCCGCACGCTCGCCGTGCACATGTACGTCCTGGCAAGCGAGGGACTGCACCTGAACGAAACCTATGCCACGGCCGTCGTGCTGCTCGTCCTCGTCGTGTTGCTGAACGCGGGGACGAACCTCGTCGTCAAGCGATTGAACGTGCGGGGCTAGCGATGCCGAAACCCGATATCCCTATCAAGCGAAAGGACAATCCGATGGAATGCGTCCGAGAGAAGACCCCGGCAGTCGCCATGAACGGGCCTCGCGATCCTCATGTGTGCCCCGATGACATGGCCATGGGCTCCGCATGCCCAAGCCACGAGGCAAAGATGGAGGTGAGGGACCTGAACCTGCACTACGGCGACTTCCATGCGCTCAAGGACATCTCGCTCTCCTTTCCCAAAAACGAGGTGACGGCCCTCATCGGCCCGTCCGGCTGCGGCAAGTCGACGTTGCTCAAGACGCTCAACCGGATGAACGACCTTGTCGAGGGCTGCACGGTACAAGGTTGCGTCGAGCTTGACGGCCATGACGTCTACCGCACGATGCCCGCCACCGACCTGCGTAGGCGCGTCGGCATGGTCTTCCAGCAGCCCAACCCGTTTCCCATGAGCATCTACGACAACGTCGCCTTCGGCCCGCGCACCCATGGCGTCCGCAACCGCGGCGAGCTGGACGACATCGTCGAATCGTCCCTTCGCGATGCCGCCATCTGGGACGAGGTCAAGGACCGTCTGAAGCGCAGCGCCCTGGGCCTGTCAGGAGGACAGCAGCAGCGTCTGTGCATCGCCCGCGCACTGGCGGTCAAGCCGGAGGTGCTCCTGCTCGACGAGTCCACGAGCGCGCTGGACCCCATATCGACGGCCAAGATCGAGGAACTCGTCGACGAGCTCAGGCACCGCTACACCGTCATCATGGTGACCCACAACATGCTGCAGGCCCTGCGCGTCTCGACCAAGACCGCGTTCTTCCTTCTGGGAGAGATGATCGAGGCCGACGACACGGAGACCCTGTTCACGCATCCGCGTGACGAGCGCACCGCCGACTACGTGGCCGGGCGGTTCGGATAGACGGCGAATGTGTCAGGGGTCAATGTGTCAGGGGTCTGACCCCCTGACACATTCGCTACGACACGCCTTTCTCGATGACGGCGCCGACGGGGCAGGCATGGTGGCAGTTGCCGCACTCGTCGCAACGCTCGCCCAGGATGCGGTAGGGGGTTCCCGCCACGATGGCCTTGTGCGTGCAGGCGTCCATGCACGCACCGCACTCGATGCATTCATCGGTGATGGTGAAACCGGCGGGCACGAAGGTCGCGCCGCCCCAGGAAAAGCGCTCGCGCAGGATCTTGTGATCGCGGTGCACCATGTTGAAGTCGTAGTCGTAGAGCTCGCCCCAGGCGCTGTCCATGACGAGGACCACGGTCTCGGGATACTTGTTGATGTCATAGGTCGCCACGGCGAACATGTGGTTAGCGGCGGCCTTGGCGGAAAGCTCCTCGTCGGTGAGAAGGCGCACGCTGCCGCTCACGCGCATCATGTAGCCGGACTGGAAGTGCGGCATGTTCTCGTCGTCCCATACCACGGGCGCATCGGTGCGCTCGCCGCACACGGAGAGCCTGCCGCCTTCGATCATCTGCCGAAAGAACGGCTTGCCCGTCATGGTGCGCAGGTAGAGGCCCTCGTCGTCGTAGGCGAAGAAGTGCGCGATGCGCGAATCCACTCCCCCGTTGCCGTCGAGCGTCGCGAAGCTGCAGCATCCGATCTCGTCGAACTTCTCGTACACGTCCTTGATGCTCAGCATGGCATCTCCCCTTTCTCCAGTAAATCGGAAATGATCTGGTGGTATCTGCGCGCCATTCCCCGTGCGTGGGCGCGCATCAGGTCGAATCCGAACAGCTCGGTGCAGTCCTCGGACACGTTGGAGACGCTGTTGGCATCTATGAAATAGGCACCGTGTCTGGTTTCTATGACGTCGAAGCTCCCGAAGCCGATGCCGAGCGCGCGGGCCGCACGCAGGGCGGCATCGCGCACGCCGTCGGGGCAATCGGGATAGAGCTCGTAGGTGGAGCCGGCGTGGTAGGAGGACAACCCGCCTTCGCCGATGCTGCGCTTGGCGATGAGCGGCAACTCGTCGTCCACCACCTCGATGCGCGTCACGTAGCCAAACTCGGGCTCGACGTACTCCTGTACCACGAAGGGCATCTCGGGTGCCCGCGCGAGGAAACGCCCGGCTTCATCTGCTTCATGTGCGAGCAGCGTGTGCGTGCTGCGGCCGCCGCAATCGGGCTTGATGACACAGGGATACGCGAAGGCCGAGGCATCGAGCTCTTCCGGCATGCCAAAGGCGATGATCGCCGGCGTCATTAGGCCGGCTTCCGCGAGCGTGCGCGTTGCCGCCACTTTGCTGATCTCGTAGCGATGCGCGCGCGGCTCGTTGATCATGACGATGCCACGGGCCCGCTCTTCGTCCACGAGCCGCTCCATGGACTCGAGGGCGGCGTCATGCCCGCGGAAGCGCGCGCTGGCAAACACGCGGATCACGAGCATGCCGCAGGCAAGGGCGCGCTCCACACAATCCTCGCGCGTCATGTCGATCATCGTGACCGTCGGCGCGTCCTCGCCGCACGCATCGGCAAGCGCCGTGACGAGCTCGGCCGCCAGCTTGTGGTCCGACCACTCGTCGGACTCGTAGAGCACGCCGATGTCCGAAAGCCGATCAGTGCGCATAGTCGAGCCTCCTCTCGAAGTAGCGGCTCACGAGCATGACCGGCAAGGTCAGACAGAGGTAGAGCGCCCCCAGAAGCAGGAAGCACCCGAAGAAGTTGTAGTTGGTCGCGCTGATCTCGCGCATGGTCTGGGTCAACTCGATGACGGCGATGACCGAGAGCAGCGACGAGTCCTTGATGATGGAGGCGAACTGACCGGTCAGCGCCGGAAGCGTGCGGGTCACCATCTGGGGCAGCGCCACCGACACGGCGGTCTGGGCGCGGGTGAGCCCCAGGGCGCGCGCCGCCTCGAGCGGCCCGCGGTCGAGCGACTCGTAGCCCGCGCGCACGATCTCTGCGATGTAGGCACCGGCGAAGACCGACAGGATGATGATGCCGGCGACCACGCGGTTCTCCACACCCCAGGCCGTCCCGATGATGTAGTAGAACAGGTAGATCTGCGCGATGAGCGGCGTGCCGCGGATGATCTTGACGTAGAGGTCGCACAGGTAGCGTATGGGCAGGATGCGCGAGTTCTTGCCAAGGGCGACCGGCACGCCGATGAGCATGCTGCCTATGAGGCTCGCGACCGACAGCCACACCGTGAGCATGAAGCCGTCGAAGATGCGCAGCCGGTACTGGCCCACGAAGTCGAAGTTCAGCGTGATGCCGACGGCACCGAGCGAACACCCCACGACGAGGGTGACCGCCACGCACACGAGCAGGTAATTGACGGCCTTCTTCAGCGGGGCGACCGCCTCTCCCGCAGGCGCCACGAACAGGCTACGCAACACGGACACGACCGCACTCCCCTCACTCGAAGTCGAAGAACCACTTGAACCCGTGCTCGTCGAAGGCGCGCTTCTCGTCGGCAAGGTACTTCTCGGTCAGGCGGTCAAACTCGCCATCGGTCTTGGACGCGGCGATGAACTCGTTGAGCTGGTCGAGCAGCTCGGTATCGCCCTTCTTCACCGCGATGCCCCACGACTCGGCCTCCTGGAAGGGAATGAATATCGCCTCGGTGGTATCCGGGTTGGCGACGTTGTTGCGGTAGATGGTCAGCTGGTCGTAGAGGAAGCCATCGGCCTTGCCCTGGACGACCTCGGTGACGCAGGCGCTCTCGTCGGCCAGGCGGACGATCTGGGCTTCGGGCAGGTTCTTGGTGACGTACACATCACCGGTCGAGCCCGTCTTGACGGCGACCTTCTTGTCGGGATGGTTGAGGTCGTCGATGCTGGCCACGCCCGAATTGGCGTTGGCGAGGATGGCGAGCTGCGCCATGGCGTAGGGATCGGAGAAGTCAACGGCCTCCTTGCGTTCCTCGGTAATGGTCATGGAGCTGATGACGCAGTCGGCCTTGTCGGTCTGCAGCGATGGGATGAGGCCGTCCCAGGCCGTGTTCTCGATCACGAGGTCGTAGCCGTAGCGATCCGCGAAGTCCCGGATGAAGTCCACGGCCAGACCGGCGGGTTGCCCCGCGTCGTCCTTGGTCTCGAACGGCGGGTAGGCAAGCTCCATCGCCACCGTGAGGACGGGCTTGCCATCCTGCGATTGCGTGCCGCCGCCTTGCGACCCGCAGCCCACGAGGCCGAGCACGCCAAGTGCCAGGACCGCCGTCAGGGCAAATGTCATTGCCTTTTTCATCTCTCATCTCCCTTTCTCGAGGTGTCGACCGCAAGGGCCGCATCGAAGTTGCGTCTCATGGTCTCGAGCGTGTCGCGCGTGACGTCGAAGTCCGCAAGTGAGACGCCCACCATCTGCGTGGCGACAAGCTCAGCAGAGATCTCGTCGAACACGCCCCTGAGCCGTCTGCCCTGCTCGGTCAGGCTCGCGTAGGTGATGCGACGGTCGCCGTCATGCTTGGCCGTCTGCACGTAACCCGCGTTCGCGAGCTTCCTGACGAGACAGGTTACCGTGGAGGGCTCCCGGCCGATGGCCTGAGCCAGCTCGTGCATGGTCACGTCCTCGTGGACGAACAGGTGCATGAGGATGTCGCCATGGGAGGGAACGAGGCTGTCCAACCCCTCGTCGCGCAGACGCGTCATGAGAAAGCGGTTCGCGGCCGCCAGGGTGCGCGAGAGCGTGCTCACGAAATCCGACGCACCCGCAGAGTATGCCTGCATGGCAACGTGACCTGCCTCGATTGCCACCGTCTTCCCTCCTGTCGTGTCTCACCGCAACATGTCCGTGCCATAATACTTTGATATCAAAGTATCGTCAATGGATGCATTTCGGTGCCGTCTCCGTGCATCCCGCTTACGCGCGGCCCCTTCCCTCGCGCATCGCGCCCTATACTCTCGTCAAGAAAGGAAGGGCCATGAAGATCGAGATCGAAACCGACGAATTCCTGCGCGAACCGGAGATCATCGTGCGCTGCGCCGTCGTGGACGAACGCATCGTCTCCATCGTTGCCGGTCTGCGCATGCACGACCGCAAGATGACGGGTGACGTCGACGGCGAGATGCGCGTCGTCTCCGTGGGCGAGATCCTCTACGTCGAGTCCGTCGACGGCCGTAGCTTCGCCTACACGGGCGACGCGGTCCTCGAGATGCCGCTTCGCCTCTGCGAGCTGGAGGAGCGCCTGATAGATGCCGGCTTCGTCAAGGTCGCCCGCAACTGCCTGGTCAACCTGTGCCGCATCGCGGGGCTACGCCCCTACGTCGGCGGCCGCCTGCTCGCCCGGCTGGACAACGATGAGGAGATCGTGATCTCGCGCAAGTACGCGGGTGAGATACGGAAGCAACTGGACGCATAGGAGGAGATTGCCATGAGCAACAAAATCATAGACACCGAGAAAAAAGGCGCCGGCGAGTACCTCAAGATGCTGGTGACCAACTTCTGTATCGCGTTCACCAGCTTCATGCTGTTCAGCATGGTCTTCGGCATGATATTCGCCGGCGAGGAAGCCAGGGCAGGCATTATGTACTGCTGGGGTATTGCGGGTGCCATGCTCGCCGCCGTGATCATGCAACTCGTGTTCTTCACGCCGCTGGTCATAAGGAGGTTCGGCTACGGTGCGCGCATCGCCCTGTTCGGCGTCTGCCTCTATGCCGTGCTCACGCCTGCGGCCGCGTTCTTCGGTTGGTTCCCGACCGACATACCGGGCGCGTGGATTACCTGGACCGTCACCTACGTCGTGATCCTGGCATTCATGACCGTGCTATTCACGCTCATCTACCGACGCGAGACAAAGGCACTCAACGAGAAGCTCGAGAGGTACAAGTCCGGCCATTAGGGACCGCGACGCGCCTACGCCAGACGAGTCTTCTTGGTGACGGGGCAGGTGATGACATCGCCGCGCTTGATGTAATGGACCAAGAATCCGATGCCGGCCAGGGCCAACGCGGTACCGAGGCCCGTGTAAAAGAACGCGACGAACCACCCGGGCACGATGCCGAAGGCGCGCAGTGAGATGCCGCCACCCATCATGATGGCCATGATCACGTAGCCCTTCACATCGAAGAAGCGTAGGACGTGCATCTTGTCCTCGCCATAGCCGCGGATGCGGTCGGCATGCTTGCCGACGAGCTTGCTGAACATGCAGTGGAAGACGACGAAGACGACCGGGATGCCGATGACCAGAAGCCAGATGGCGGCGTCTCCCTCGAGGCAGGCGATAATGCCGAGGCGCATGATGTTCACGCCCGCCAGAAACCAGACGGCTGCCGCGATGAGCAAGAGGTATTTCGCACGTACCCTGAACATGATCGAACTCCGTAACCCATGGACCGGATATTCTTGCGACGAATTGTACGCGATACCTGCCCTGGCCTCCAGCGCTTCGCCAATCTGTCATCAAATCTTCCCCGGCATTCAAGCCAGAGATGTCTCGGTTGTGCCTCTTACTCCCCGAACGCTCCGGTCTGGCGGTTCCACAACCGTGCGTAATCGCCGCCCTTGGCCACGAGTTCAGCATGCGGGCCGTCCTCCACGATGCGCCCCTGCGACAGCACGACGATGCGGTCGAGGCTCGCCACCGTGGACAGCCGGTGCGCCACCACGATGGCGGTGCGGCCCTCCATGAGTCGCGCCAGGGCCTCCTGGACGGCGGCCTCGCTCTCGGAATCGAGCGCGCTGGTCGCCTCGTCGAGCACGAGGATGGGGCAGTCAGCGAGCATGGCACGCGCGATGGCGATGCGCTGGCGCTGCCCGCCGGACAGCTTGATGCCGCGCTCGCCGGTGATGGTGGCAAAGCCCTGGGGAAGCGCCTCGATGAACTCCAGCGCGTTGGCCGCACGCGCCGCCTCGCGGATCTCTTCCATGGTGGCGTCCGGGCGTCCGTAGGCGATGTTCTCGGCGATGGTGCGGTGGAACAGCAACGCCTCCTGGGGCACGTAGGCGATCTGGCGACGCAGGCTCTGCTGGGTCACGTCGGCCACGTTCTGGCCGTCCACCAGGATCTCGCCCTCCTGGATGTCGGCCAGGCGCAACAGCAACTTGGTGAGCGTGGTCTTGCCCGCGCCCGACATTCCCACGAGCCCCACGCGCTGGCCGGCTGGAATGTGCAGGTTGAAGTCGTCGAACACCTGCGTCCTCACGTCGCCGTCGGTGTACCAGAAGTTGATGTCGTCGAAATCGATCTCGCCTTCCTCCACGTCAAGCGGCTTGGCGTCGGGCTTGTCGGCCACGAGGCGCGGCTCGTCGAGCACGGCGGTCATGCCGGAGGCATCGCCGAAGGCCTGGTTGATGCGCTGCAGGCCCGTGTTGATAAAGTTGAACTGGTTGGTCACCGTGTTCGTGTAGGTGAACATGAGGATGACCGTGCCCGGCGTGATGCCGAACCAGGCGTTGCCGCCGGAGATGAACACCGTCATCACGGACATGATGACCACGGTTATGGCCGCCGTGGTGATGCCGCGGGCAAGCGAGGCCCACATGCGCTTCGAGTCACGCGCCACCACTTCCCTGTTCGCCGTGTCGAAGAGCCGACGCTCGTGCTCCTCGCGCCCGTAGGTCTTCACGGCCAGGATGTTGGTGACCGCGTCGGACAGCTCTCCGGACAGCTGGTTTTGGGCGCTGGCCGCCCGCTCGTTCAGGTGCAGGATGCGCTTGTACATGATGTAGGAGACGACAGCGTACACCGCGAGCATGGCCATGAGCACGCCAGCGTAAATGGGCACGGCGGGAAACAGGATGAGGCAGGTGAAGGTGATCGAGCACAGGATGGGAAGGAACGGGAAGTTCATGGTCTGGAGCAGCTGGGTATAGCCGGCCATGAACTTGGAGGTCTGGCTCACGAGCGTGCCGCCGAAGCGGTTGGAGTGAAACGACAGCGACTGGTTGCACAGGCAGTCGAAGGCCATGGTGGCAAGGTCGTAGTTCACGGCGATCTGCAGCTTCCAGAGGGTGTAGTCCTGGAGCTTGCTGCACGCCTGGCCGGCAACGTTGATACCGATGAGCGCCGCGATGTAGGGACCGAACACCGCGAACACCTGCTCCGCGGCCACCGGCTCGGCGGCGATGCGATCGACGATGAGGCTCATCACGTAGGGATTGCCGTAGGTGAGAAAGCCGCAGAACCCGATAGTCGAGGCAACGAGCGCCACGAACAGTCCTAGGTGATTGCGCGTCGCCAGCCAGTAATAGTGCAGGCTACGCCTCGTCAACGATTGCTTCTTCGACATCGAATCTCTCTTTCCATGCTCCTTTGGCGATGACAGCCGAGAGCATACTCCCTGAAAGCGGCATCATCCAGCGGAGAGGTCACCACGAAGCCGATTTGATACACTCTTTGCAGGCAATGTCAGTGTGGCAAAATCGTTCCAAGTCGCTTTGCCAAGCACGGCATTCGCGTTTCGATCAGACGGCCTCGGCACAGATGGGAGAACGACCATGGAAATCAAGAACATAACGGTTGCGGGCGGCGGAGTCCTGGGCAGCCAGATAGCACTTCAAAGCGCCTACAAGGGCTTCTCGGTCACGATGTGGCTCCGGAGCGAAGGGTCCATCGAGCGTGCCAAGCCCAAGCTCGAGCGACTTCGCACCATCTACAAGCAGACCCTCGAAGCGATGAAGACGGATCCTACCGCCTATTGCCGCGGGCTCGCGGATTCTCCCGACGTCTCGGCCGCAACGATCGACGAGCTCATCGGCAACGTCGACAGGGCCTTTGACGACATAACGCTCACGACCGACTTGCAGGAGGCGTTCGGCGACACGGACCTGGTGATCGAGGCCATCGCCGAGATCATCGACGAGAAGGACGCGTTCTACTCCTCGATCAGGGACATCCTGCCGCAGCGGACCATCCTGTGCACGAACTCCTCGACCCTGCTGCCGAGCGCGATGATGGGCTTCACCGGCCGCGAGGACCGCTTCCTCGCGCTGCACTTCGCCAACAACATCTGGAAGAACAATACCGCCGAGGTCATGGGCACCCCCAAGACGAGCGAGGAGTCGTACGAGGCGGTGGTCGAGTTCGCCCGTGCCATCGGCATGATCGCCCTCGAGCTCAAGAAGGAGCAGCCGGGATACCTGCTCAACAGCATGCTCGTCCCCTTCCTCAACTCCGCCGAGGCGCTGCTGGCCAACGGGGTCGCGGACGTGGAGACGATTGATGCCGCGTGGACCCTTGGCACGGGCGCGCCACTGGGACCCTTCCGCATTCTCGACATCGTCGGGCTGACCACAGCGTACAACATCGTCGCCGCCAGCCCCGCCGCCCAGGATCCGGACAGCACGGCAGGCCGCATCGCGGCGGTTCTCAAGAAGCACATCGACGAGGGCAAGACGGGCATCAACGCCGGCGAGGGCTTCTACAAGTACAACTGATAAGGCTATTCCCACTCCACCGTGCCGACGGGCTTGGGCGTGAGGTCATAGCACACGCGGCAGATGCCGGGCACCTCATGCGTGACGCGGTCGGTCATGCGCTTGAGCAGCTCCCAGTCCAACTCGGGCACCGTCGCAGTCATGACGTCGACGGTGTTGATGGCGCGGATGATGGCCGGCCACTCGTAGGCGCGCACGCCGTCGCGCACGCCGGTGGCGCGCATGTCGGGCACCACGGCGAAGTACTGCCAGGCGCCCACGTTGGCCTCCTCCATCTCCTCGCGCACGATGGCGTCGGCCTCGCGCAGGATGTGCAGGCGCTCGCGCGTTACCTCGCCGATTACGCGGATGGCCAGACCGGGGCCGGGGAAGGGCTGGCGCCACACCAGCTGCTCCGGCAGGCCCAGCTCGATGCCCAGCTGCCGCACCTCATCCTTGAACAGCCGCCGCAGGGGCTCCACGATCTCCTTGAAGTCCACGCAGTCTGGCAAGCCGCCCACATTGTGGTGGCTCTTGATGACCACGGACTCGCCGCCCAGACCGGACTCCACTACATCGGGATAGATGGTGCCCTGTGCCAGGAAATCCACGGCACCGATCTTCTTGGCCTCGGCCTCAAAGACCCGGATGAACTCCTCACCGATGATCTTGCGCTTGGTCTCCGGGTCGGTGACACCGGCCAGCTTGGAGAGGAAGCGGTCCTTGGCGTTGACCCGGCGCACGTCCACATGGAACTGGCGGGTCATGACCTCCTCCACCTGATCGCCCTCGTCCTTCCGCAGCAGACCGTGATCCACGAAGATACAGGTCAACTGATCGCCCACGGCACGCTGCAGCAGGGCGGCAGCCACAGAGCTGTCCACGCCGCCGGAGAGAGCCAGCAGCACACGGCCACTGCCGATCTTGGCCCGGCACTCCGCCACGGCCTCCTCCAGATAGGACACCATGGTCCACTCGGCGGTGAAGCCGCAGATGCCGTATAGGAAATTCTGCAGCAGCTCCTTGCCGTACTGGGTGTGGAGTACCTCCGGGTGGAATTGCACGCCGTAAAGCTGCTTCTCGGCGCACTGGATGGCAGCGCAGCGGCAGCCGTCGGTGGAGGCCACCACCTCGAAGCCGGGGGCCAGCGTCTCCACCTCCACGCCGTGGCTCATCCAGTACACGGCGGTGGCGGGGATATCCTTAAACAGAGGGCTCTTGCCGTTATGGGTCAGCTCTACCTTGCCGTACTCACGGGTCCCGGCCCGGCGGCACTGGCCGCCCAGCAGATGGATCATCAGCTGCTGACCGTAGCAGATGCCCAGCACAGGGATGCCCATAGAGAACAGGGCGGGATCCACCATGGGAGCATTTGGCTCGAACACCGTGGCGGGGCCACCGGTGAAAATGAGAGCGTCAGGCTGGAAGGCCCGGATATTCTCCATAGACTCCCGCCAGGAG